>ENA-UOUJ01000121-UOUJ01000121.1-activated-sludge-metagenome-genome-assembly--contig:-NODE-121-length-69074-cov-7.054507_pt1 | contig 69074 bp, 48 predicted proteins | sample MGYA00249839_ERZ747224 | MGnify/ENA primary metagenome ERZ747224 (study PRJEB28782, sample SAMN03220277) | activated sludge metagenome | biome: wastewater; feature: sewage sludge; material...
GCGGGCGGGACGGGGTCCGCTGCCCGCCCCGGTTCCGACGGGGCGGCCGGGCCGGCCGGAGGGGCCGTCGGCGTCGGGGCCGCGACCGGCGCGAGGTGATGGGCCGGCCGGGCCGCCGGACAGGACTCGGGGTCCCCGGACGCGGCGGCCATCAGGTCGCACTGGAGGGCCGCCAGCCGCACGGCGCCGGCCTCCAGCGGAAGGTCCTCCGCATCGGGCAGGGCGTCGTCCACGAGCAGTTCGAAGGAACGGACCCCGGGGACGATCCGCTCGGCCCAGGTCGAGACCCCGGTCCCGCTCAACCGGGCCTCGACGTCGTCCAGTCCGGTCATCCGCAGGTGGACGTCCCCGCGCAGGATGGCGTGCACGTCCTGGTCCGCGTAGGAGACGATGGCGAACGCGGGCATCCCCGTCAGGTCCAGGCGGCCGGAGAGGACGGTGGCGAGCAGGTGCTCCACCCCCGGGGTCCCGGCCAGCAGGTCCCAGAGGACGGCGGCGGTCTCCTCGCTGGCGTCCGCGGGCAGGGCCACCAGGGACCGGCCCCGGACCAGCCCGAGCCACGGCCCGGCGCTGTAGCGGACCATCGCTGTCGGCGTCATGGTCGTTCCCCTCCCCCGTCGCCCGGACCGGTGCCGCCCGTCGCGGCGTCCGAGGTGCCGACGCCGGCATCACCCGGGACGCCGCCGACCAGCGTTCCGGTCTCGCCGGACCCGAACCGGGGCCGGGTGGTCTGCTGCTCCTCGGAGTGGAGGGCCCGGGGCGAGGTGATGCTGCGGTTCTCCTCGGCCTCGGTGTCCTCCACGTCGACCACGATGACCGTGATGTTGTCCCGGCCGCCGCCGCGCAGGGCACTGCGGATCAGCGCGTCCACCGCGTCCTGCGGCGCGTGGTGGGCGGTGAGCTCCCGCAGGATCTCGTCGTCGTCCACCTCGGAGGTCAGCCCGTCCGAGCAGATCATCAGCCGGTCCCCGTCATGGACCGGGAGCATCCAGAAGTCCGCCTCCGACGCCTCACCGGTGCCCAGGGCCCGGGTGATCACGTGCCGGCGGGGATGGTGCCGGGCCTCCTCGCTGCTCAGGTAACCCGCGTCCACCATCTCCTGGACCTCGGAGTGGTCCACGCTGACCTGGCCGAACCGCCCCTCGGACACCCGGTAGACGCGGGAGTCACCCACGTTGAACACCATCCAGTACAGCCCCTGCCGCTCCCGCACGATCGCGGCCCCCGCCAGGGTGGTCCCCGCCCGCGAGTCCGCGACCCTGCGGATGGCGTCATCCGAGGCGACCATCAGGTGCTGCAGTTGCTCGGCCGTGAGGTCGTCCCGGACCTGCTTGACCCCCGAGGCGAGGGTCTCCACGCAGATCCTGCTGGCCACCTCGCCGGCCTCGTGTCCGCCCATGCCATCCGCCACGGCGAACAGGTTCCCGGTGACCACCAGGGAGTCCTCGTTCAGGTGCCGGCGCAGTCCACGATGGGTGCCGAACCCGTAGTTCAGGCGGAAGGGTCTCTGGGGCGCGTCGATGGCAGTCTCCAGGGTCATGCAGCGGACACCGTGAAGGAGCGGTCGCCGAAGTGGACGGTGGTCCCCACCGGGGCCAGGACGGGCTGGCCCGGTTCCAGCCGCCGGCGCTGCCCGCCACGCGGGGTGATGCCGGAGCCGTTGGTGGAGTTGCGGTCGGTCACCCAGACGCCGGCGGAGTCCACCGTCAGGTGCAGGTGCGTCTTGGACACGGACCGCCCCATGTCCGCGAACGGGATGAGCAGGTCCACTGTCTCGCCGGCGGCCGCGGCCGGGTTGCGTCCCACCAGGGCGGATGCGGAGAGCTCATGGGCCTGGCCGTCGTCGAAGCGCAGCCTCACCGCGGCGGGTCCGGCGGGCCGGCTGCGCAGCTGGGTGGAACCCAGCTCCTCGTCCGGGTCAGCGGACGATCCGGCGCCACCCACGAGGATGACCCGGTCCTCCCGGTACCCCGAGGAGTTGCCGGAGCCGGCGGGCACGGGCATCCGCGGGGCGGCGGTCGGTGCCGCGGCGGGGCGCCCGGCCGTCGCGTGGGCGGGTTCCGGCCGGACGGTCCCGGGCTCGGGGGCCGACGTCGGCGCCGGCGGCGTGGCCGTTGACGGCAGGACGGGCCGGTCGTCCGGGGACGACGGGCCGGACGGGTCCTGGGACGGACTCCGCCCGCCCCCCGGGACGGTGGTGATGGGCCCGGCCGCGGTGAACGCGGGCCAGCGGGTCAGGGCCGGGGTGCTCACCCCGGTCTCGGGGTGGCCGGGGTCTCCGGGGCTCAGGGCGCCGGGAGCGAACGTGGACGGTCCGAACAGTCCGCCGGTGGTCAGCGGGTTGCGTCCCGTGTGCACGTCCAGCACGAGGGTGCGCGCCACCTTGTCGTGCCAGCCCTGGCGCTGGTGGTTGGTGTCCCGGGTGTTCGACAGCAGCATGAGCACCGGCCCGACGACCGGCACCAGCCCGCTGACCCCGATCAGCACGGAGCGCAGGAAGATCGGCCCCCAGCCGGCGGGCGTGCCCTCCTCGGAGGTGATGCGCAGCCCGAGGAGCAGGTGACCCGGCGTCTTGCCGGCCGAGGCCTGCCAGCCCCACAGCCAGACCGCATAGGCCAGGGACAGCACGCCGGCGATGAGCATGCCCAGCCAGAGGGTGACCAGCGCGTCCTGCCGGGCGCTGCCGGCCCCGGCCAGGACCGCGGGGACGGTGACCGCGTAGACCACGCCCACGGCCACCGCGGGGATGATCTGGTCGATCAGCCAGGCCGCCAGCCGTTTTCCGGCCGGTGCGTTGACCAGGTTGAGGGTTCTCTGCACGGTTCCTATTCCTTGCTCGCTTGGTCGTCCACTGTACGGACTGCTCGGGTGCCACCGCCACGCCGGGCCGGGCGTGACCGCGGTTCGGCCGCGCGCTCCTCCGCCCGGCGCCCGGAGGCCGCCGCACGGCGGGCCAGGCGCTGCTGGCGCCGCAGCTGGTGCCGCTGCCGGCGCCGGGCGCGGGCCTCGAGCACGAGGGACCGCGGGGAGAACCTCGCCCGCAGCCGTCGCCAGCCGCCCACCGAGCCACGGATGCCGGCGATGTTCTCGTCCACCCGCTCCCAGTACTCGGCCACCTGGGCCTCGGTCGGCTCCCCGGGGCCGAAGACGGCGTGGTCGGCGCGGCGGGCCAGCAGGGTGGTGCCGGCCGCCGTCGTCGGGAAGGCGGCGCCCAGTGCGGCGGCGTGCTCGCGCCGGGTGCCGGTGCGCTGCGGCTCCGAGCCCAGGTCCGCGGCCAGGCTCAGCACCTCGGACCAGCCGCCGGAGACCTGCCCGGCCGGGCTGTCCGCGCGACGGCGCCGCGTGCGCCGCCGTCCCTTGAGCAGCGCGATGACCAGCAGCGGGATCATCAGGACGAGGACGGGGATCATCGAGTACACGACGATCATCATCACGGCTCCCCACCGGTCCCACCAGGAGCGCTCCTCCTGCTCGGCGTCCTGCGGCTCCGGCGCGGTGTCCGGCGGGAGGTCGGCCTGTTCCTGTGGCGGGGGCGGGGGCTGCAGCACCTGCGGCTTCGGCGTGGACTGCGGCTGCTGCTGCGGCGGGGTCGGGACGTTGTCCTTGTCCGGGGTGGGGTCCATGGCCACCCAGCCGATGTCCTCGAAGTTGACCTCCACCCAGGCGTGGACGTCCTTGCCCTTGATCTGGACCGGCCCGCCGCCCTCGGGGTGGTTCTCCGGGTAGAAGCCCATGACCACGCGGGCCGGGATGTCCAGGGAACGGGCCATCAGGGCCATCGCCACGGCGTACTGCTCGTCGTCGCCGATCCACTGCTCCGCGTCCAGCAACCGGGTGATGCGCCCGGCGTAGTGCCCGGACAGCGAGGTCACCTCGCCCTCGCGTCCGTTGGAGAACGCCCCGGACTCGTGCAGGGTGGACGCCAGCCCGCCGGCGATGCCGAACGCGGAGTCCTGCCGGCCGGTCAGCTCGGCCGCCTTCTCGGGGACCACCTGCGGCACCCCGGCCAGTTCCGGCATGACCACCGTGGCGAAGTCCCGGTCCTCGAGCTCCTCCGGGTCGACCCGTACCGGGTAGACGACCTCGGCGGTATAGGAGTCCCCGGACTGCAGCGGGATGGCGGACAGGGCGGTCTCGTTGGCGTCGTTGTAGTACAGGGACCGGGACAGCTCGCCGGCCCGCGGCCCGGACAGGGCCACCCCGGTCAGCTTCCCGCCCCCGGGCAGCCAGACGCCGTCGTAGGCCCCGATGGTGATCTCCAGGGACCCGTTCTGGCGGTTCGGCAGGTCCGGGGACTCTGCAGCGGAGAGGCGGGAGGCGTCACCGACCGGCGAGAAGTGCCCACTGGCCTGGGGGTTCACCGTGTAGACCATGCCGTCGTAGGCGTCCAGGGCGGCCAGCCGGACCCGCTGGCCCTCGGGGAGGCCGTCCACCGTGAACAGGACCTCCTCGTGCTGGTCCTTGACGTACTGCCGGAACTTCATCAGCGGGCTCGGGTAGTCGAACAGCTCGATCGGGGGCTCGACCACGTCCCGGAGCACCTTGCGGTCCTGGTCCTGCAGCAGCAGCGGCGAGGCCGCGGCGGTCAGCAGTCCGGCCACCGCCAACACCCCGGCCCCCAGGCCGACCCGTCGCCAGACCAGCCGGCGCGCGGTGGCCGGATGGGTCAGCGTGGTGGTGTCGGCGGACGTCCGGGTCCCGTGCACCCGCATCCGGTGCCGGCGCCAGGCCAGCCAGACGACGGCGGCCATCACCAGCACCATGCCCCGCAGCAGGGCCATGGGGGCGTCCTTGGTGCCGAACAGGATGCCTACGACGGTCATCGCCAGCACCGGGATGAGCGTCCAGTACGGCACCCGCACGCGCCAGGCCAGCAGGCCGGCCACCACGGCGGTCAGCAGCCCGGACAGGTACGGGGCCACCAGCATGCCGCCGTGCACGCCCACCGGTGCCGCGACGGTCAGGATGTCCTTCCACGTGGTCACCGGCGCCGTGAGCAGCACCCCGGGGGCGTCCGCACCCGGCAGGACACCCGCGGCCGGGTCGGCCGGGGTGGCCAGGACGAGGCCGGCGGCCAGGTAGACCGCGATCACCACGCCGGAGGTCAGCCAGGGGCCCCATCGCCGGGAGGAGCTCGCCAGGGCGACGGCCAGGCCCAGGACGATTCCCCCGAAGCCGGCCGTCAGGTACCGGGGGTCCCCGGCGAAGGTGTCGTGGAAGCCGAGCATCCCCAGGCCCAGCAGCACGGTCAGCACGGCGGCGTCGGCGCCCACCTGGGCCCGGGGGTGGCGCAGGCCCCTCTCCCGGAGCCCCGTCCGGGCCCCCGCCATCACGCCGCCGCCTTCCGCAGGGCCAGGCCCAGGTCCTGGAGGTCCCCGATGGAGACCACCGTCAGGTCCCCGATGCTCGCCCGCCCGGTCTCCAGCCCGTGGGCGCACCGGATGGCGAAGGCGCGGACCCCGGGCGGCGCCACGTTGGCGGCCCGGCGCAGCTCACCGGGGCTGGGCTGGCTGCCGGTGACCAGGAAGAACACCGAGGCGTTGGGCACGTGGTCCGCGGTCTCGCGGGCCACGTCCAGGCTGGTCCCGCGCAGCGGCCTGCCCTCGATCCGCGTCATGTCATCGAGCATGTTGCGGCCGGTCTCGGTGTGGATCGGCCCGGCGTGGGTGCGGATGGAGATGTTGCGCTGCTCCTTGAAGGCCTCCAGTCCGATCGAGGCGGCCACGGAGACGGCCAGCTCGAAGTCGTTCTCGGTGGCGTACTCGGCGGTGTTGGTGGACAGGGCGATGGCCAGGTGGGCGCGCCGGGTCTCCTCGAATTGGCGGACCATGAGCGTGTTGGTGCGGGCCACCGTCTTCCAGTGGATGTGGCGGCGGTCGTCACCGGGCACGTAGTCGCGCAGGGCGTGGAAGGAGACGTCCGCGCTGGAGAGGTCCTTCGTGGGCAGTCCCTCCAGGTCCCGGATGAACCCGGCCGAGGACCCCTGCAGGGCCACGGTGCGCGGGTGGACGTACAGGTCCTGCGGCTCGGTCCACCTCAGCTGGCGGCGCAGCAGGCCCAGCGGGTCCTGGCGCACCGAGCGCACCGGCCCGACGACGATCACCGCGCGGCGGTGCGTGGGGATGGTGAACAGGTCCTCGTGCACGGCGCCCGGGCGCATCCGGGGCAACGGGAACACGGCGGTGGCCCGCCCCACGGGCAGCTCCATCGCCACGGGGAGCAGGGCGCGGTCCGCGGTGTTGGTCACCTCGATCGCCCCGACCGCCCGGTCCCCGACGGCCACCCGCGAGCGTGCCAGGTCCAGGTCCACCCGGTAGGAGGAGCGGCCGAGGATGAAGCCGATGGCCAGCAGCAGCAGCAGGACGCCGACCAGTCCGGCGATGAGCGCCTCCGCCCAGCCCAGCGTCGTTCCGACCGTCCAGGCGGTCACCGTCACGGCCAGCACGATCCACCCCAGCGGGGAGACCACCTCGACCACCGGGCGGGCCGATCGCGCCCACCAGCCGGCGGCGGACTCGAGCACCGGCCCCGTGGTGATGGCGGCCGACTCTCCCAGCCGCCTCCACCGCTCCCTCAGGACGCCGGCCACCCCGGCCCCTCGTGGACGGGGCTGCCGTTGCGGGGCGCTCCGTTCCGGGGCCCTCCGTGCCGTCGGCACCTCAGGCCCCGGCGGCGGTGGAACCGCTCCGCGCCGCGGGGTCCCCGGACGTTCCGGCGCCGGCCGACGCCGCGGCGCCCACCCGGACCGGTGCCTCGGCGCGGTGTTGCGGGGCATCCACCTGGGCCAGGACGCGGGTGAGCACGGCCGGCGCGGTGGCCCCGGCGAACTCGGCCTCCGGATCCAGCACCAACCGGTGGGTCCACACGTGCGGGGCCAGGTCCTTGACGTCGTCCGGCAGCACGTAGTTACGTCCCCGGGAGGCCGCACGCACCTTGGCCGCGCGGACCATGGCCATGGCGCCGCGGACCGAGACGCCCAGCCGGGTCTCGTCCGCGTCGCGGGTCTCCTCGGCCAGCTCGGCGATGTAGTTCAGCACGGCCCCGTCCACGTGGACGGTGGTGGCCAGCTCGGCCATGTCCCGGATGGCCTGGGTGGTGATGATCGGGCTCAGGGCACCGGAGCGGTCCTTCGTGGCGGCACCGGAGAGCAGCTCGACGGTGGAGCTGCGGTCGGGGTAGCCGATCGAAGTCTTGATGAGGAAGCGGTCCAGCTGGGCCTCGGGCAGCCTGTACGTGCCAGCCTGCTCGATCGGGTTCTGGGTCGCGATCACCATGAAGGGGCGCTCGTTCGCGTAGGTGACGCCGTCCACCGTCACCCTGGCCTCCTCCATCACCTCCAGCAGCGCGGACTGGGTCTTCGGCGAGGCCCGGTTGATCTCGTCGGCCAGCACGATGTTGGCGAAGATCGGTCCCCGGTGGAACTCGAACTCCTGGGTCCTCTGGTCGTAGATCGTCACGCCGGTGACGTCCGAGGGCAGCAGGTCCGGGGTGAACTGGATGCGCGAGTGGGTGCCCTTCACCGTGGCGGCCAGCGACCGCGCGAGCATGGTCTTGCCGGTGCCGGGCGCGTCCTCCAGCAGGACGTGGCCGTCCGTCAGCATCGCCGTGAGCACCAGCGAGATGACGTCCTCCTTGCCCAGGATGGCCTGGCCGATGTTGTCCGAGATCTTCTCGAACGTGCCGGCGAACCACTCGGCCTGTTCAGTGGTCATGGTCATGGTGCGGTGTCCCCTTCGCTGGTGACGCTGGTGCAGGTGCTGGTGCTGGTGCTGGTGCTGGTGCTGGTGCTGGTGCTGGTGGTCAGTGTGCTGGCGCAGGGCCGGGTCTCAGTATCCCGGCCACGGCCTGATGGGCGTGGTCTTGACCCCGTTGCCGTCGAACACGGCCCAGACCTGGTCGAAGTACGCGTTGCCGGCCCAGCAGTTCAGGTCCCCGGCCCCGCGCCCGTCGGCCCCCACCGAGATCGCGTAGGAGTTGCCCGAACCGATCGTGCGTCCGGACCCGGCCTCTCCCCCGGAGGCCCAGCACTTGGCGGTGTGGGTGCCCGGGGGGAAGTCCTGAACGGAGACCCGCAGCTTGTGGCAGTTGATGTTGCAGCCGCTCTCACTGACGGGTGCCCCGCGCTGGGTGACCCCGCTCGGCTTGGCCGGTGGTGGCGGGGGCGGCGGTGCCTTGTCCGAGGTGGCCTTGCCGGACCACTGCCTGGACTGCTGGGCCGAGGTCTCCAGCGTGGTCTGGACCCGCACCACCACCGTCGAGGTGGTGCTGTACCCGACCCTGGCCGTGTGGGACCCGGCCGTCGCGTCGACCTGCCGGCCGTCCACCGTGACCGTCATGGTCAGGCCCCGGCCGTTCTCGTAGTCGCGGACGTTCGGGTTCCAGGAGTGGACCACCTTCTTCTCACCGCCGGAGGACCTCACGTTCGCGGCGTCCCGGATGGGGCCGTACGCGCTGGTCTGGTTGGAGGCGCCCGAGGGGTCTCCGGCGCCGGCGGCGTTGAGCGCCCGCACGGAGACCGTCACGTTGGTGCCGTTGGAACCGACGTTGATGGTGCTCCCGGGCCCTGCGATCCCCTGCCAGCCGCCGCCGTTCACCTGGTACTGGTACCCGGTGACCGGTGAGCCGTTGGTCGAGCCCGGGGTGAAGTCCACCGTGATCTGGTGGTCCTTCCCGGTGGCGGCGATCCTCGGGGTGGAGGGGGCCTTCGGCCGTCCATAGGGGGTGACCGCCGTGGACCGGGCCGAGGGCTCGGAGTCACCGACCCGGTTCTGCGCGACCACCGCGAACGAGTACGAGGACGTGGTCTTCAGGCCGGTCACCTGCTGGGAGGTCCCGGAGATGCCCGCGATGGTCCGCACCCTGGCCCCGCCCTCGTAGACGTGCAGGTCATAGGACGTGATCGTGGCGCCGTTGGCATCCGGGGCTCCCCAGGAGACGTCGATGACTCCCCCGTTCACGGCCGACTGGGCGCGCGCGGCCGAGGGCGCCAGGGGCTGCATCGGTGCCCCGGCCGGCGTGACGGACGAGGACCAGCCGGAGAACTCGGAGGGCCGGTCGGCGTCGTTCACCGCCTGGATCCGGAACTGGTACGCGGTGCCGTTGGTCAGCCCGTCCCACGTCGTGGAGGTGCCGGAGACGGACCGCTGGCTGACGCCGCCGGCCGGGGCCGGGGAGATCTCCACCGTGTACGAGGTGATGGGTGAGCCGCGGTTCACCGGTGCGGTCCAGGACAGGTCCACGGTGCGGTCGCCGTCGGTGCCCGTGGGCGGTGCCGGCTGTTCCGGCTCGACGTCCGGCCGGGCCGGCGCCGAGGCCACGGACGGATCGGACTCGCCGACGTCGTTCGTGGCGGTCACGGTGAACGTGTACTCCTGGTCGTTGGTCAGCCCGGTGAGGGTGCACGTGGTGGCCGGGCACTGCTGGTCCACCCCGGACGCGGAGACCGTGTACCCGGTGATGGCGGAACCGTTGTTGGCGGGGGCGTCCCAGGTCAGCACGACCTCTCCGTCCCCCACGGAATCCACGCGGGGCACCCCCGGTGCCTCCGGCGCGCCCTTGACGTTGAGGGTGATGGTGCCCTGGACCTCGCGGTCGGGGTCCTCCGTCAGGTCCCCGACCGTGTACTGGACGCGCATCTGGCCGACGAAGTCCTGCGCCGGGGTGACGACCACGTCCGACCCGGCGACCTCGACCTGTCCCTGCCCCTCCTGGGTGGTGGCCGCGCGCAGGGACAGCGGCCCCTCCCCCTCGAAGGGATTGACGTCGTTGGCCAGCACCGCCACGGTCTCGGCACGGCCCTGATGGGCGTCCGCGACGGTGTCCGGGTTGGCCACGGCGAGCTCGCGGTCGGAGGCGTTGACGCTGATCGTGACCCGGGCGGCCACGGGCTCGGACCTGCCGTCCGTGACAGACACCTGGGCGGTGCCCCGGGTCCCCTTCGGGGTGCGGTTGTCCGCCCGGACCGAGAGCACCGAGCCCTCCAGGCTCACGTCCACGCCCTCGATGTCCACGGCACCGAGCGCGAACTCCAGGTTCCCGGCGTCCTGCGGGTCCGGGTCGGCGGCGGCCTGGGACAGGTCCAGCCGGGCGGGTTCGGCGCCGGCGGCCACCTCCAGTGAGTTGGACTGCAGGGTGGGCGGGGTGTTGAACTCCTCCTCCGGCGGCGGGATCACCCGGATCGGCTGGGTCAGCACGGACTTCAGCCCGTCCGGGTCGTCAGGTCCCGAACCGTCCGTGACCTCGAAGCTGACGGAGGCGACGCCGGCGTAGTCCCGTGGCGCGCGGAAGACCAGTTCGGTGGCGGAACGGACCAGGTCGGCCTCCGACTGCGGCGAGGAGGTCACCTTCGCCTCCTCGGTAAGACGCGGGGCACGTCCGTCGCGCACCACCACGAGCTCGCCGACGTCGAGGCTCAGGTCCTCCCCGGCCGTCACCTCCAGCGGGGCGTCCGAGCGCAGCGCGGGGCGGGCCTCGCCCGAGCCCGGCACGATCACGAAGGCGTAGGAGGAGAGGGCGTCGGCGTCGGTGAGCCGGTAGGTGATGATCTGCGGGTTGGCCTCCACGGGGACCACCAGCTGGTCGTCCTCGGTCAGTCCCACGCCCTGCGGATCGTCCGGCAGGGCGACCGCGAGGTCGTCCGCTGTGCCGTCCGGGTCCTCGTCGTTGCCCAGGATGTCCACGGTGACCTCGTCCTGGTCCACGGTCTCCTGGAAGGAGACGCGGTCGTCCCGGGCGATCGGCGCCCGCAGCGGGGCCTCCGGGTCCGCCTCGACGGTGAGCGTGCCGGTGTCCGTGCCGCCGCGGCCGTCCGTGATGCCGTACCGCACGGTGACGAAACCGGCCTCGACCGGGGACGTCAGCAGGATGCGGCCGTCCACCAGGGCGGCGTCCGAGCCCTCGGTGGCCTCGAGCGTCTCGAGGAAGCGCAGCTCGTCGCCGTCGGCGTCCGTGTCATTGGCCAGCACGTCCACGGCCACCGGCCGGCCGGGCTGGACGCGGATCGAGTCGTTGACCGCCACCGGTGGGGTGTTCTCCTTGGCCACGGGGGCGATCCCGATCATGATCGTGCCCGTGGCCCGGGCCCCGAGCCGGTCCTCCACGACGTAGGTGAAGGCGTCCGTGCCGGCGGTGCCCTCGGCGGCGGTGTACTCGATCGAGTTCGCGGTCACCTTCGCGGTGCCCAGCGAGGGCGGGGTCTGGAGCTGCACCAGGGACACCGAGTCACCGTCCGGATCGATCCCGTCGAGCGGGATCGGGATGGCCACGGTGTTCCCGGCGAAGACGCGTCCCTCCACGCGTTCGGGCGTGGGCGGGGAGTTGCCCTCCAGGTCCACGGCGGTGACGTGGAAGGTGACCCGGGCGGAGGCCTCCTGGCCGTCCGGACCGGAGACCGTGTACACGGCGGAGACGGTCCCGGGTTCCTGGCCGGCTCGGAAACGGACCATGTTGTCCGCCACCGAGATCAGCCCGTCCGCCTCGTCCACGCCCTCGGCCAGGACCGGCTCCAGCGTGAGCTCGGCCCCGTTGGGGTGCACGTCGTTGTCCAGGACGGGCACGGTGACCACGTCACCGGCCCGCACGACGGCGGTGTCAGGGTTCGGCCGCGGTGGTTCCATCGACTCCGGGGCCGGGATGGGGATGACGGTGACCTCGCCCGTGGAGGCGGCGGTCCCGTTGGTCACGGTGTAGGAGAAGGTCAGCGGCTCGGCCAGGCCCCGCTGGTCGGTCACGCGCAGCACGGCGTTGCGCTCGATCGAGACCCCGATCGGCGCGTCCTGGGGCACGTCGACCTGCTGGACCACCAGCACCCCGCCCTCGGGGTCGGTGTCATTGCCCAGGATGTTGACCAGCACGTCCCCGTTGGCCGGCACCAGGGCCACGTCCCGCACGGCGATCGGCGCACCGGGGTTCTTCTCCGGGTCCTTGACGTCCACCCGGATCAGTCCCGGGGCGGAGGCCGGGCCGTTGGTGGCGACGTACTTCAGGTAGAAGGTCCGCTCCTGGCCGGAGCGGAACGAGACCGTGCCCGTGTCCGGGTTCATCTGGACCTCGGCGCCGGGGACCGGGTCCACGTGGGCCAGGCGCAGTTCGGAGCCGGTGGGGTCGAAGTCGTTCGCCAGGGGCGAGAAGGTGGCCTCCTCCCCCAGGTTCACGGTGACGTGGTCGGTGGCGGTGATGGGCGGTGCGGACCCCTCGGGCAGCACCTCGATCACCACGCGGCCCGTGGCGGACTCGCGGCGGTCGGAGACGGTGATCTCCAGCTCCTTGGTGCCGGTGGACTTGCCCACGTCCTCGAAGGTCAGCACCCCGTCCGGCCGGACCCGGACCACGTCCCCGTCCTCGGAGACGGCCCCCATCAGCTGCAGGTCGTCCCCGTCCGGATCCTGCCAGTCGGTGAGGATGTTCTGGGAGACCTCGGTGCCGGCCTGGACCCGCAGCGTGGTCACGCGTTCCTGCTCGGGGGCGCCGTTCTGGGCCTCGGGCACCACCCGGACGGTGGCCCGGGCGGTGTCCGTGCCACCCCGGCCGTCGTCGGCCTCGTAGGTGAAGGAGGCGTTGCCGGTGGCATCGGGGGGGACGACGAGCTGGAAGCCGGTGCTGTCATGGATGGGCTGCAGGGTGCCGACCTGCGGCTGGTCGCCCTTCAGCGCGGCGGTCAGCAGGTCCCCGTCCGGGTCCACGTCGTTGAACAGCACGGGCAGTGCCGTCGTCCGGCCGGCCCGGACCCCGAAGGAGTCGTCCCGGGCCACCGGTCTCTGGTTCTCCTCCTGGCGGTCCGGCAGCTCGATGGAGTCGGTGATCTCGTCCGACTCCTCCTCCTCCTGCTCGCCCTCGCCCTTCGGCGGTTCCAGGTCGGCCCAGTTGTTGACGATCTTCATGGCGTCCTGGACCAGCCAGGTGTTGCCCTGCGAGATGTCGTTGAGCACCACCACGTCCCGGTTGACGCGGAAGACCAGCTGCGCGGCGGCGGGGATCTCGGGGATGCGCTCGGTGACGTCCTGGGCGTCGTCGTCACAGTCCCGCTGGTACAGGCCGGACCCCTGCCAGGCGGAGTGCGTGCACGTGCCCACGCGGACCGGCTGGACCGGGGTGCCCGTGGCCTCCGCGGCCGAGTACGTGGCCTCTCCCCCGTCCAGGGGGACGGTGGCCGTCTTGTTGGCGAGCGCGACGACGGCGCCGTCCGCCTCCGGTCCGGGCGCCTGGAGCCGTCCCCCGGCCGGGTCGACGACGGTGGAGGACCGCCCCTCGGAGGTCACCAGCGTGCCGGAGTCCGCGTCGAACACCACGCCGGTGTCCCCGACGGCGGAGACCTGCGGGGACGCCAGTCCCTTGAGCCCGTCCACCTCGGTGGAGACGATCTCGCGGAATCCGGCCGGTTGCCCGGCCGAGGCGCCCCCGTCACCGGCGCCGTCCTCCCCCTGCCCGCCGTCCTCCCCCGTGCCGACCCGTTCGGTCGCGGCGGCCTCCCGGCGCTCGGACTCGGTCAGGGGGCGGAAGCCCGTGATGAGCTCGGCGTCCAGGTCCGCGATCCACACGGTGTCGTCCCGGCCCACGGCCGCGGCCACGCGGCCCTCCGCCTCGTAGAGCGGTTCGGCGCCCTCCGAGGACATCGCCCCCATCTCGGCACCGGCGGCGGCGTACACGCGCCCGCGCTCGGCATCGACGACGGCCACGACGTCCTGGCCGTAGGAGAAGCCCGCGTTGGCCGGCAGCATGTTCTCGTCCGTCAGCTCGAAGGCGGCAGGGTCCACGGTGACCAGTGCGCCGATCTCGCGGTCGCGCAGGTAGACCTGGTCCGCGTGCTGGGCCAGGTCGTACTCGGTCATGGTGGTGGTGACGCCGCCGTCGAGGGTCTGCGACTGGTAGTTGAGGTGGGCGACCTTGCTCTCCTCGCGGTTCACCACCCACACGCCGCCGTCGTTGAGGTCCACGTCCGCGGTCTGGAAGCCCGGGTAGAGGATGGCGCCGGTGACGGCGAGCGCGGACACCCCGACGAACGCCGTGGCCTTCAGGGCACCCTGGCGTCCGGCACCGAAACCTGCATTCACGATGACCCCCCATAGTGACCATTCCAGCGCGCGGGGTCCGTGGACCCACGGGCCGCCCCGGTGAGTCTATCCCGTGGAACACGGCCACAACCGCACCCGACATGGGGAGTTCTCCCCATCGGGCGTGGTGTGGCGGGGGTTCAGTCGACGACGAGTCCCTCGCCGGTACCGGACATGAGGATGGACGGACGGATCTCACCGAAACCGCGCACCATCTGCGGCGGCTGCGGGATCAGCACGAAGCGCTCGTCCCCCTCCAGGGCCAGGGCGGTCATCGCGTCGACCAGCACGCTGCCCGGGTCGGCGAGCGCGGTCAGCCGGGAGGCCAGGTTCACGGTGGGTCCGTAGATGTCCCCGAGGCGGGACAGCACGCGCCCCCAGACGAGGGACACCCGGGCGGAGGGCAGCACCGGGTCCTCGCTCATCGCCTTGGCCAGCGCCAGCGAGATCTGCGCCCCGGCCTCCGGGGTCTCGGCGTTGAACAGCACCTCGTCCCCGACGGTCTTGACGAGCCGGCCGCCGCCGATCGAGATGATCTCGGCGCACTTGTTCTCGAAGCGCTGGACCATCTGGGCCAGGGTGCGCTCGTTCATCCGCCGGGAGAGCGAGGTGTAGGAGACCATGTCCGCGAAGCCCACGGCGCGGGCCAGCGGCAGCGGGGCGTCGTCCTCGGACCCGTCCCGGCCGATGGCGCTGGCGGCCAGTCCTGCCTCGGCCCGGACGGTCAGTCGCTGCAGGGCCGAGTTGAGCTGGCGACGGTAGGAGTACTCCATCACCTGTTCGAGCGGCTCGATGATCTCGGGGAGCATGCCGACCACGGCACGGCGTGCCTCCGGGTCCGTCATGCCCTCCTCGCTGATCTTGTTCTCCACGAGCGCCTCGATCTGCCAGACGACCATCCGGTCCGTCATCTGGCCGATCGAGCGGGTCAGCGAGATGGCGGTCTCCTCGTTGAGCACGCCGCGGCGCACCAGGTCGATCATGGTGCCGATCGCGGCCGTGTCCTTCGGCGTGAAGGCCCGGTCCCCGTCCTGGACGTTCGGGAACCCCAGGGCGCGCCAGAGCTTGCGGGCGGAGATCAGTGAGACGCCGAGCTCGCCGGCCATCTCGCGGCGGGTCAGCGTGCGCGGGCCGCCGAGCAGGTCCGTCTCCAGGGCGGAGATCGCCTGGGTCCAGGTGGCCGGGTCCTCCTGGATGGCCAGCGACGAGGTGGCGGTGGTGTCCGGCGGCGACTCGGCCGGTTCCGGTTCCGAGGACGGCCCGGCGGCCACCCCGGCCGCGCCCGGCTCCCCGGGTGACCGCGGTGCCGTCGGCTCGCCGCCCGCCGGGATCACCGGCAGCGGGGAGGTGACGGGGAAGGGCTCATCGGCGTGGCCGGCGGGCCCCGCCGGCCCGTCGGCGCGGGACGGGTCCTCAGCCATGGTGACCACCGCCCCCGGCGGAACCGGGCGATGCCGGGGCCGGCGAGACCGTGTACGAGGAGTACGGCGGAGCGGCCTGCTCCGCCACCTGCCGGCGCAGGGAGGCCACCTCGCGCAGGATCAGCTCGCGGAACCGCACCGCCTCCGGCATCCCGGCCAGCACCCATTGGGAACCGGCTCCGTGCTCGATGACGAGGTCTCCGGCACCGGCCATCCGCTGGCCCCGGCGCTGGCGCAGCCGCACGTCGTACACGGCCAGCAGGTGCAGGGCGCGCTCCCGGGACCGGCCCGGGCCGGCGCGCTGGACGATCCGGAGACTGGTGAGGACGGTCGTGCGCGTGAGCCACCGCCAGGCCGGGCGCAGGCAACCGAACAGCAGGGCCAGGGCGGCGAGCACCCAGACGGCGCCGGTCAGCCATGGACGCGCCTGGACGAGGGCCTCGGGGAGGTCACCGCGGGCCAGGACGCCCTGGAGGTACCCGGTGGCCAGGGCGATGAGCATCAGCCGCAGGACGGGCATGGTCAGGGCGCGCGGATGGGCCCGGGTGCGCACGCGCACCTGTTCCTCTGGTGACAACCGCAATCCCACGTCCGTAGCGTCCTTCCCTGTGTGACGGTCCTGTGTCACGGTCCCCCGGGTGTCACGGTCCCCTGGGTCAGCGGCGCAGGTGCACGACGTCGGCGGCGGAGACCTCCAGCAACTCACCCCGCCGGGAGGCACCGGCGACCGCTGCCTCTATCCTCCCACGGTCGGCGGGCTCGATCAGCAGGGTCCCGCCCGGCCCCAGCCCCCGGGCGGTGCCGGCCAGCGTGGTCCCGCCCGGCAGCTCGGCCCGGACCTCCGCCCCCAGGGTGCCCAGTCGCTCGACGACGGCGCCCACCGCCGGGTGCGTCCCGTCGACGTCGGCGCCGGGGTCGGCACCGGGACCGCCGATGGCGGCCTCGAAGGCCGCCAGGGCCTCGCCCAGGGAGCGCAGGAGGGCGTCGAGGACGTCCACGGCGAGGGCGGAGGTCCCGTCCGCCGGCCCCCGGTCCCCGGCTCCGTCGGGCAGCCACTCCGCCATCGACGTCGCGGTGGGGACCGGGGCCCCCTCGGGGCCGAAGTCCAGGTTGAGCCCCAGCCCCAGGACGATCCCGGACTGGTCCGGCAGCACCCCGGCGAGGATGCCGCAGAGCTTGCGGCCGTCCGGGGCCAGGACGTCATTGGGCCATTTCACCGTGGCGGCGATCCCCCGCCGGTCGAGTTCCCCGGCGGTCACGGCGGCCGCGATCAGGGTGGCCCAGCTCCAGTGCTGGAAGGGCACCCGGAGCCGCAGCACGACGGACACGGACAGGGCGGTGCCGGCCGGCGTGGTCCAGTCACGCCCCTGCCGTCCCCGTCCGGTGCGCTGGTCCAGGGTGGCCACGGCACGCAGGTGCGGCCAGTCCCGCGGCGCATCCGCGGCGGCCTCGAGCACGAGCTGCTGCGTGGAACCGGTGTGGTCGAGCCAGGTGACCTCCGGGACGGGGGGACGGGCTGCGGCGGGGGGCGTGTCACTGTCCATGACCACAGGTATACCCCGTTCCGCCCGTCCGGCCGGCGGACCTACACCACCGCCCGGCACGGCGGTACCCTCGTGTCCTCCGGTTCGGTGACTGGTGAACGGGGTCGGGCATGACGGGTGACCAGTGGGCCAGGCCCACCGCCTACGAACGGTTCATGGGGCGGTGGAGCCGCCTGCTGGCACCGCGGTTCCTCCAGTGGCTCCAGGCCCCGGCGGGAGGGCACTGGCTGGACGTCGGTTGTGGCACCGGCGCGCTCACCGCCGCCCTCTGCGCGAAGGCCGATCCGGCATCCGTGCTGGGCTGTGACCCCTCGGAACCGTTCATCGAGTACGCCCGCGAGCACGTGCCGGACCCGCGGGCGCGCTTCGTGGTCGCCCAGGCGCCCGGGCTGCCGGCACGTGAGGGCGGTTATGACGGCATCAGCTCGTTGCTGGCCCTGAACTTCATGCCTGACCCCGGGCAGGCCGTGCGGCAGATGGCGGCCCTCCTGTCGGGCCCGCACGCCCAGGTCTCGGCCTGCGTCTGGGACTACGGGGAGCGGATGCAGATGCTGGACCGGTTCTGGCGCACGGCCGCGGCGGTGGACCACCGTGCCCGTGAGCTCGACGAGGCCCGGCGCTTCCCCCTGTGCAGGCCCGAGGCACTGGAGAGGCTGTTCCGTGGGGCCGGGCTGCGGCGGGTGCGCGTGGAGCCGGTGTGGCTGCGCACCGTCTTCGCGGGGTTCGAGGACTACTGGCAGCCCCTGCTCACCGGGGACGGACCTGCCCCGGCCTACGTGGCCACCCTCGACGAGGACCACCGGGATGCGCTGTGCCGGAGGCTCAAGCAGGCCCTGCCCGGGGGCACGCACGGCAGGATCTCCCTGCTGGCGCGCTCCTGGGCCGTCCGCGGCATGTTCCGGTGAACGCACGCCACCGGATCCTGCCCCGGCCCCGCGGCGTGGCGGGTCCCGCGGTGCGCATCGGTTGCGACGGGGCGCAACGGCTCCGACGGGGCGCGTCGGGCGTACGTTGTGCGGTTCCTACAACGGGCTCCCGGCCGCTCCTGCCTAGACTGGGGCGATGACAGCGGTCGTCCGCGCCTCGAGGGGTTCGGACCGCCCGGCTGGACTTGTATGAATGATCCAAGCGACGGAGGACCCGTGACCCTTCCTGCCCAGGCCGGCACCGGGACGAGCCCGGACGAGGCCGCACCGGACCTGACGACCACGGCGGGCAAGCTGCAGGACCTGGCCCGGCGCCGGGCCGAGGCGGCCCTGCCCGCCGGCCGGGCCGCCGTCGAGAGGCAGCACGCGCGCGGCAAGCACACGGCCCGCGAGCGCGTGGACCTGCTGCTGGACCCCGGGTCCTTCGTGGAGTTCGACGCCCTGGCGGTGCATCGCACCACGGCGTTCGGGATGGAGCGCAAGAGGCCGGTCGGTGACGGCCTGGTCTCCGGGTACGGCACCGTGGACGGCCGGCTGGTGGCCGTGTACTCCCAGGACTTCACGGTCTACGGCGGTTCCCTCAGCCAGGTCAACGGCGAGAAGATCGTCAAGGTCCAGGAGTTCGCCGCGCGCAACGGCTGCCCGGTGATCGGCATCAACGACGGCGGCGGCGCCCGCATCCAGGAGGGCGTGGCCTCGCTGGCGATGTTCGCGGACATCTTCCGCAACAACGTCATGTCCTCCGGGGTCATCCCCCAGATCTCCGTGATCATGGGGCCCTCCGCCGGCGGCGCCGCCTACTCCCCCGCACTGACCGACTTCATCATCATGGTCGACCAGACCTCGCACATGTTCATCACCGGGCCGGACGTCATCAGGACCGTCACCGGTGAGGACGTGGACATGGAGACCCTCGGGGGCGCCCGGCAGCACAACACGGCCACCGGCACGGCCGCCTACCTGGCCCCCACCGAGGAGGACGCCCTGGAGTACGTCCGGGAACTGCTCGAGTTCCTGCCGGCCAACAACCTGGCCGAGGCTCCCGTGGAGGCGTTCGTGGAGGAGCTCGAGGTCACCGACGAGGACCTTGAGCTGGACACGCTGGTCCCGGACTCGGCGAACCAGCCCTATGACATGCTCACCGTGATCGAGCACCTGCTGGACGAGGGCCACTTCCTCCAGGTCCATGAGCTCTACGCCCCCAACGTGATCACGGGCCTGGGGCGGATCGAGGGCCGGACGGTGGGGGTGGTGGCGAACCAGCCGATGCAGTTCGCCGGCACCCTGGACATCAACGCCTCGGAGAAGGCGGCCCGCTTCGTGCGGTTCTGCGACGCCTTCAACATCCCGATCATCACCCTCGTGGACGTCCCGGGCTTCCTGCCCGGCACCGACCAGGAGTTCTCCGGCATCATCCGCCGCGGCGCCAAGCTGATCTACGCCTATGCCGAGGCCACCGTGCCGAAGCTGACGGTCATCACGCGCAAGGCCTACGGCGGGGCCTACATCGTCATGGGCTCGAAGAAGCTCGGCGCGGACGTCAACCTGGCCTGGCCGACCGCGCAGATCGGCGTGATGGGGGCCCAGGGCGCCGTGAACATCCTCTACCGGCGCGAGCTGACGGCGGTGGAGACCGCGGGCGGGGACGTGGAGGCCAAGCGCGCCGAGCTCGTCGAGGACTACGAGGCCGAACTGCTCAACCCCTACCAGGCGGCCGAGCGGGGATACGTGGACGACGTCATCACCCCCGCCGAGACGCGCGTCCAGCTCGTACGCGGCCTGCGCGCCACGTTCCACAAGCGCGAGGCCCGGCCCGCCCGCAAGCACGGGAACATCCCGCTGTGACCACCACGCACGGCACCACCACGGGGAGGAGAACCCTGGAGATGAGCACGCTGACGAACCACGGGACGGACACGGACACCGGCGAGGAGCCCACGGTGGTCATCCGCGGGACCCTGGACGCCGAGGAGACCGCGGCCCTGACCGCCGTCCTGCAGGCCCTGGCAGTCCAGGCCGGCGACGCGGGGAACGGGGGCACCGGGCCGGACGGCACGGACCGCACCCTGGACCGCCGCCGCCGGCTGGGCCTGTGGGCCCGCCCCGGTTCCGACTCCTGGAGGCACGCCGCCGGGGCGAGCTGACCGGTGCCGGGCCCCCGCCCCGGGCGGCGGGTCCGGGGCGGCCCAACCCTGTCTGCCCGGCTGGTGCCGGACCTATGATGTGGCCACCCCCGCGCGACACGCCGCGGCATCCAGCCCCCGTGTCCTCCCCGCCGCACGCCTCATGAGACACCGGTTCCGTCCCACCACTCTCGACCGAGGATCCATCATGAAAACCCTGTCCCGCACGTTCACGGTGGCCGGATTCGCCACCCTGCTCACCGCCTTCGTCGGAGCCACGGCCGCCCAGGCCGCCACGAGCGCCACCCTGCCGGACGAGGGCACCCTGCTCGGTGACGGCGCCGGGGTCTCTCTCTCGGTGGACTTCGACTGCGACGCCGGCTGGTCCGCCAACGTCTGGGTCGAGGCCGCCCAGCGGACCGGCGGGGACAAGGTGGCGACCGGCATGGGGTACTCCACGACCGTGGAGTGCGCCGCCGGCGAGGAGTCCGTCGACGTGGTGCTCCTGGCCGCCGGGGACTACCTCGCCTTCGAGGAGGGTGACGCGGTGGTCCGCGTCTCCGTGTCCGCGTGCGGCACCGAGACCTGCGACCAGGCCGTGGCGGCCGGCGTGATCGGGTTCAGCGAGGACGGCGACCACGACGACGAGTGAACGCCGTGGGGCGGGCCTGGCCCACCCGACGGCGCGCGGGGGCGTGGCGGGGCCCGGGGCCCCGCCGTAGCCCCGTCGTAGCCAGGTCGTGGACCCGCTGTGGCCTGCGCCACCTGGTCGACTACGCTCGGAGGGGTGAACGCAGCGCACCAGAACCAGCCCACCGCCTCCGCGGGCGCCACCGGCCTGACCCGCCGGCCCAGCCCCATCGACGAGCTCGCCGACCGCTACTTCGCGGACACCCTCGCGTTGAACCCGGAGGAGGCCACGGCCCTGGGCCACCCCGGTCACGAGACCGAGTACGCGGACTACTCCCCCGCCGGCACCGCCGCCCAGGACGACCTCGACCGCCGGGTCCTGGCCGACCTCGACGCCCTGGACCCGGTCGACGAGGTCGACCGGGTCACCGCCGCGGCGATGCGCGAGCGGATCGGGCTGCAGCGGGAGATCACCGCCACGCAGCGCACGGAGCTGAACAACCTGGCCTCCCCCGCCCAGGGGATCCGCGAGATCTTCGACCTCATGCCCACGGACACCGCCGGGCAGTGGGAGCACGTCGCCGGACGCCTGGCGAACCTCCCGGCCGCCCTGGAGGGCTACCGCGCCTCGCTGCTGCACTCCCGGGAGGCCGGTCAGGTCCCCGCCCGCCGCCAGGTGGACATCGTCATCGAGCAGGCCGAGGCGCACTCCTCCCCCGGGGGCTTCTTCCCGGGCCTGGTCGAGCGGGCCGGGGCGGCCGGCGTCGTGCCCTCCTCCCTGCTGACCGAGCTGGAGGGCCGGGCGCTGCGCGCCGGGGAGGCGTACCGGTCCCTGGCCACGTTCCTGAAGGAGGAGCTGCGCGACGCCGCCCCGGAACGTGACGCGGTGGGGAGGGACTACTACGCCCTGGCCTCCCGGGAGTTCCTCGGGGCCAGCGTGGACCTGGAGGAGACCTACCAGTGGGGTCTGGAGGAACTGGCGCGGATCGTGGCCGCCCAGCGGGCCGACGCCCAGGCCATCCGCCCCGGGGCGGGCATCGAGGAGGCCCGGCAGGTGCTCAACGCCGACCCGGCCCGGCGCCTGGAGGGCACCGGCGCGCTCAGGGACTGGATGCAGGCCACCTCGGACGCCGCCCTGGAGGCGATGAGCGCCTACTTCGACGTCCCCGCGCCCATGGACCGGATCGAGTGCATGATCGCCCCCACCCAGGAGGGGGGCGTGTACTACACCGGACCCTCGGAGGACTTCTCCCGCCCGGGCCGGATGTGGTGGTCCGTGCCCGCCGGTGAGGACTCCTTCACCACGTGGGAGCAGAAGACCACGGTCTACCACGAGGGCGTGCCCGGCCACCACCTGCAGGTCGCCACGGCCATGCTGAACCGGGAGGAGCTCAACGACTGGCGGCGCAACGCGCTGTGGACCTCGGGTCACGGCGAGGGCTGGGCCCTGTACGCGGAGCAGCTGATGGAGGAGTTCGGGTTCCTCCAGGACCCGGGAGACCACCTCGGGATGCTCGACGCCCAGCGGATGCGGGCGGCCCGCGTGGTGTTCGACATCGGCGTGCACTGCGGCTTCGAGGCCCCGGCCGAGTACGGCGGCGGCACCTGGACCCCGGAGGCCGGCTACGCCTTCCTGCAGGAGCACATCAACGACACCCCGGGCCAGGTGCGGTTCGAGTTCATCCGCTACCTCGGCTGGCCCGGCCAGGCCCCGGCCTACAAGATCGGCCAGCGCATCTGGGAGCAGATCCGCGCCGAGCACGCCGCCCGCGCCGGCCACGAGGGCGGGACCTTCGACCTGAAGGACTTCCACACGCGCGCGCTGCGCCTGGGGTCGATGGGCCTGGACACCCTGCGCGAGGCACTGGCATGACCGTCCCGCCCGCCGCAGCCGCACCCCGGCTCGTCCTGGCCTCCGCCTCCCCGGCCCGCGCGCGGATCCTCGAGGCCGCCCGGATCGGGTTCACCGTGGTGGTCTCGGAGGTCGACGAGGACGCGGTCGCCGAGGCCCACCCGCTGGCCGGACCGGCCGAACTCGCCCTGCTGCTGGCCCACGCCAAGGCGGAGGACGTGGCCACGCGCCCGGAGGCCGCCGGAGCCCTGGTGCTGGGCTGCGACTCGGTGTTCGAGCTGGACGGGACCGCCTACGGCAAGCCCTACGAGCAGGGGGTCGCTCGGGACCGCTGGCGGCTGCAGTCCGGGCGCACCGGACAGCTGCACACCGGGCACTCGCTCATCGACACCAGCCACCACGCCACGGCCGGGCTCCGCGGGCCCGATGCCGGCAGCGCACCGTCCGCGACCGCGCTGGCGACCGCCTCGGTCACCTTCGCGGACGTGACGGAGGCCGAGATCGCCGCGTACGTCGGTTCCGGGGAGCCCCTGCAGTGCGCGGGGGCCTTCACCATCGACGGTCGGGGCGCCGCGTTCGTCTCGGCCGTGCACGGTGACCCGAACGCCGTGATCGGGGTGTCCGTCTCGACGTTGCGCGGCCTGCTGCACCAATTGGGGTGGTCCATCACCGACTTGTGGGATTCCTACAAGTGAGGACAGCCGACGCGGGGAAACCGCGCCGGATCCTGTAGGAATCCCACGGCCCGGTCTAGGCTCGGGCAGGTGAGCCTGCAGCCGGTGTCCGGTACGGACCGACAGGCTCCTGACGCGAACCGCTTGTGAAGGAGTCCCCACCCGATGCCCCAGACGACGCCGAACGCCCCCACCGCCCCGCGCCGCTTCTCGCGGGTGCTGGTGGCCAATCGCGGGGAGATCGCCGTCCGGGTCATCCGGGCGGCCCACGACGAGGGGCTCACGGCCGTGGCCGTCTACGCCGAGCCGGACCGCGATGCGCTGCACGTGCGGATGGCCGACGACGCCATCTCCCTGGGCGGGGCGACCGCCGCCGAGTCCTACCTGGCGCAGGAGAGGATCCTGGCGGCGGCCAGGACCGCCGGCGCGGACGCCGTGCACCCGGGGTACGGGTTCCTGTCCGAGAACGCCGACTTCGCCCGGGCGGTCGAGGCCGCCGGGCTGGTGTGGATCGGCCCCCCGCCGGCCGCCATCGAACGGCTCGGGGACAAGGTCTCGGCCCGGCACCTGGCCCAGGAGGTCGGCGCCCCCCTGGTCCCCGGGACCGCCGATCCCGTGGCCGACGCCGGCGAGGTGCTGTCCTTCGCCGACGCGCACGGCCTGCCCCTGGCCATCAAGGCGGCCCACGGCGGTGGCGGCCGGGGCATCAAGGTGGCCCGGACCCGCGAGGAGGTCCCGGAGCTGTTCGAGTCGGCGGTGCGCGAGGCCACGGCCGCCTTCGGCCGGGGCGAGTGCTTCGTGGAGCGCTTCCTCGACGCGCCCCGCCACGTGGAGACCCAGTGCCTGGCCGACCACGCGGGGACCGTGGTGGTGGTCTCCACCCGCGACTGCTCCCTGCAGCGCCGCAACCAGAAGCTCGTGGAGGAGGCCCCGGCCCCGTTCCTCACCGCCGAGCAGCAGCAGCGGCTGTACGCCGCCTCCAAGGACATCCTGCGCGCCGCCGGTTACGTGGGCGCCGGGACGTGCGAGTTCCTCGTCGGCGCGGACGGCACCATCTCCTTCCTCGAGGTCAACACCCGGCTGCAGGTGGAGCACCCGGTCTCCGAGGAAGTCACGGGGCTGGACCTGGTCCGCGAGCAGTTCCGGCTGGCCCGCGGTGAGGAGCTCGGCTACCGGGACCCCGAGGTCCGGGGCCACTCCCTCGAGTTCCGCATCAACGGGGAGGACGCCGGCCGGGACTTCATGCCGGCCCCCGGCACCCTGACCCGGTTCCGGCTGCCCTCGGGTCCGGGTGTGCGCGTGGACACCGGCGTCGAGGAGGGCGAGACCATCAGCGGGAACTTCGACTCGATGATCGCCAAGCTCATCGTCACGGGCGCCACCCGCGAACAGGCCCTGGAACGCTCCCGGCGGGCGCTGGCGGAGATGCAGGTCGCCGGTATGCCCACCGTGCTGCCGTTCCACCGCGCCGTGGTGGCCGACCCGGCGTTCGCCCCGCGGGACGGATCCGCCTTCACCGTGCACACCCGGTGGATCGAGACCGAGTTCGAGAACACCATCGAGGCGTTCGCGGCACCCGTCGCCGCCCCGGACCAGCCCGGGACGGAGGACCGCCGCTCAGTGACCGTCGAGGTCAACGGCAAGCGCGTGGAGGTCACGCTGCCGGCCATCTTCGGCGCCATCTCCACCGCGGCGGGCAATGCCCGGGCCGGCAGCCGGCGCCGGAAGGCCCGCGGCGGCCGCGGCGTGACGGCCGCCGCCGCCGACGGGGACACGCTCACCTCACCGATGCAGGGCACCATCGTCAAGGTCGCCGCCGGGGTCGGGGACACCGTGGCCGAGGGGGACCTCATCATGGTGCTGGAGGCGATGAAGATGGAACAACCGCTCACCGCCCACAAGTCCGGCACGATCACCGAGCTGGCGGCCGCACCGGGGGCCACGGTGACGGCCGGTGCCGCCATCGCCGTCATCGGGGACTGAGGCCGGGGACCGGAACTCCCCCGGCGTCCAGAGCGTCTCAGGATGTGGACGGACTGTCCGCATGCTGACCATGCGCATAAGATAGTGGGGCCGCAGAACCCGCACCGGTCCTGCCGGTCACCGCACCGGGCCCGCACCTTCGGCCCCGGGTCACCGGTTTCGCCCGTTCACGCGGCCATCATCATTGCCTTCCCGAGGAGTCTTGCCATGCCCGCTGACCTGTCCACCGACGGTCCGGCCTCGCCGGAGCCGGTCGACGCCAAGGACGACGGCACCGCCGAGCTGGGTGTCCCCCGCTCGCGCGTGGTGCTGGCGTCACTGATCGGGACCTCGATCGAGTTCTACGACTTCTACGTCTACGCGACCGCGGCCGTCTCGGTCTTCCCGCTGATCTTCTTCGCCTCGGGTGACGAGGGCGCCGCCCTGCTCGCGTCCATGGCGACCTTCGGCGCCGCCTTCGTCGCCCGGCCCGTCGGCTCCGTGCTGTTCGGCCACTTCGGCGACCGGATCGGGCGCAAGGCCACCCTGATCGGCTCCCTGCTGACCATGGGCATCGCCACGTTCCTCATCGGGATGCTGCCGACCTACTACCAGATCGGCCTGTGGGCCCCGGCCCTGCTGACCATCCTGCGCTTCTGCCAGGGCCTCGGCCTGGGCGGCGAGTGGTCCGGGGCGGCCCTGCTGGCCACCGAGACCGCCAAGGAGGGCAAGCGCGCCTGGGCGGCAATGTGGCCCCAGCTCGGCGCCCCGATCGGCTTCCTGCTGGCCAACGGCCTGTTCCTGATCCTGACCCTGGCCTTCAACCACGACTCCACGAACCCGGACATGGACGGCCCGTTCCTGACCTGGGTGTGGCGCCTGCCGTTCCTGCTCTCGATCCTGATGGTCGCCATCGGCATGTACGTCCGCGTGCGCCTGCAGGAGACCCCGGTGTTCCGCCGGGCCGTGGAGAACGACGAGCGCGTCAAGGCACCCCTGGGCGAGGTGTTCCGGAAGAACTGGTGGGAGCTCATCCTGGGCACCTTCATCATGCTGGCCACCTACGTGCTGTTCTACCTGATGACGACCTGGATCCTGTCCTACGCCATCGGCAACCCGGAGAAGACCGGCGGGCTCGGCGTGCCCTACTCCGACTTCCTCGTCCTGCAGCTGATCGGCATCCTGTTCTTCGCGGCGTTCGTGCCGGTGGCCGGCCTGCTCGCCGACCGCTTCGGCCGCAAGCCGACCCTGATCGTCATCACCGTGCTGCTCCTGGCCTTCGGCCTGACCTTCGGCTGGTGGCTGAGCTCCGAGTCCATCGGCCAGGGCACCGACCTGAACAGCGTGCAGATGATGCTGTTCCTGATCGTCGGCATGACGCTGATGGGCCTGACCTTCGGCCCGATGTCCGCCGTCCTGCCGGAACTGTTCCCGACCAACACCCGGTACACCGGTTCCGGCGTCGCCTACAACGTCTCCTCCATCCTCGGTGCGGCCCTGACCCCGTTCGTGGCCGCCTGGCTGGTGCAGAACTACTCGGTGGCACACGTCGGCTACTACCTGGCCTTCGCCTCCGTGCTGACGCTGGTCGCCCTGGTGCTGGCACCGGAGACGAAGACCAAGTCGCTGGATTCCGGCAGCGCCCAGTCCCGGGCCATCGCCGAGGAGATCGTCTCCGAGCCGTGATCGGCTGATCACCCCCCAGCACGACGCCGGCCCGGCACCCTCCTGCGCGAGGGTTCCGGGCCGGCGTCGTGTCCGGCAGGCCATCCCTGCCGGCCCGCCGGCGGCGGGTGCTAGCCTGCGGCCATGGTCGAGCACAAGACCGGTGATCCGGGGGTGACCCTGCGGTTCCTCGGCGGAGCCGACACGGTCACCGGCTCCCGGTTCCTCATCGAGACGCCCTCCACCCGCGTGCTGGTGGACTGCGGGATGTTCCAGGGCCTGAAGGTGCTGCGGGAGCGCAACCGGGCCCCCTTCCCCGTCCGGCCGGACTCGATCGATGCGGTCGTCCTCACGCACGCGCACCTCGACCACACCGGATATGTCCCCGCCCTGGTGCGCGACGGCTTCCGCGGACCGGTCTACGCCACGCCGGGAACGACCGACCTGGCCGCCATCATGCTGCCGGACAGCGGCTATCTCGCCGAGGAGGAGGCCCGGCGCGCGGCGCGTTACGGGTACTCCAAACACGCCAGGCCCCGGCCGCTGTACACCGCGGCGGACGCGGAACGGTCGCTGGAGAGCTTCGTCCGCGTCGACTTCGACGCCCCGCAGGAGCTGGGCGAGGGTGTCCGCTTCACGATGATCCCCGCCGGACACATCCTCGGCGCCGCCGGCGTGCGGCTCGAGGCCGGCGGGCGCTCGGTCCGCTTCACCGGCGACCTCGGACGCCGGCACGACCCGCTGATGCTCCCGCCCCGGCCCCTGGAGCAGGCCGACGTCCTGGTGACCGAGTCGACGTACGGTGACCGGCTCCACCCGGACCAGGCCCCGGAGGACGTCCTGGCCGGCATCGTGACCCGCACGGCGAAGCGGGGCGGTGTCGTGCTGATCCCCGCGTTCGCGGTGGGACGCACCGAGACGGTCCTCTACCACCTCTCCCGGTTGCTGGAGAGCGGACGGATCCCGGACATCCCCGTGTACCTGAACAGCCCGATGGCCATCGACGCGGCGGCCATCTACCAGCGCTATCCCCAGGAGCACCGCCTGGACGCGCGCGCACTGCGCCGGATGTACGGGCTCGCCCGGCTCGTCCGCGATCCGGACGAGTCGAGGCTGCTCAACCTGCGCGGCGGGCCGATGATCATCCTCTCCGCCAGCGGCATGCTCACGGGCGGGCGGATCCTGCACCACGTCGTCGCCTACGGATCCGACCGGCGCAACGCCATCGTCCTCACGGGGTACCAGGCCGTGGGGACCCGCGGCTCCGCCCTGCTCAGCGGCGCCGACTCCCTGCGCATCTTCGGCGCCGACGTCCCCATCCACGCGGAGGTCGTGTCGATCGACGGCATGTCCGCGCACGCGGATGCCGACGAACTGTTCTCCTGGATCGCCGCCGCCCCCCGCCCGCCGGACGTCGTCTACCCGGTGCACGGGGAACGGGTGGCCTCCGATGCCCTGCGCGCCCGGCTGCAACGTTCCCTGGGCTGGCGCGCGCGCACGCCCGAGCACCTCGAGCGCGTGCGGATCTGACGCGGTCCGGAGCCGACGGCACCGGGCCGCGTCGTGGCGGTGCGGGGGTCCGGTCAGGGGGTCCGTGGGATGTTCACACCGCGCGGTGGCGATACCTACCATGGGCCCGTACCCGGGCCCATGGGCCGTCCGTGATCCTCCGGAGCGTGCCCGCCCACACCACCGAAGCACTGGAGGACGGACATCATGAGCGACCTGCTGAGGCGCGGCCACTTCCCCGAACGCCGTATGCCCTTCGACATGCCGGAGACCTTCCGGCGGCTGTTCGAGGGCGAACTGGACAAGGGCATGATCCGGGTCGAGGAGGAGGCCCGCGAGAACGAGTTGTGCATCCGTGCCGAACTGCCCGGGATCGACCCGGACCAGGACATCGACATCAGCGTGGCCGAGGGCATGCTGACCATCAGCGCCGAACGCCGCCAGGAGGAGCGCCACGAGGACAAGGAGGGGTTCCGCTCCGAGTTCCGCTACGGGTCCTTCTACCGGAGCCTGCCCCTGCCGGCCAACGCCACGGCCGAGGACATCAAGGCCTCCTACAGGGACGGGGTCCTGGAGATCACCATTCCGGTCCCCACGCCCCCCGCGGAGGACACCACCGGTCGCAAGATCCCGATCAACCGCGCCTAGGACCGCGCCGGATCCCGGCGTCCCACGAAGGAGGAGTCCCGCATGAAGGCCATGGTCTACGGCGGACCGGGGCAGAAGTCCTGGACCGAGGTCCCCGACCCGTCCGTCCAGCAGCCCACGGACGCCATCGTCGAGATCGAGACCACGACGATCTGCGGCACCGACCTCCACATCCTCAAGGGCGACGTCCCGGCCGTCCGGCCGGGACGCGTCCTGGGTCACGAGGGAGTCGGCCGGGTGGTGGAGACGGGACCGGCCGTGACCGGGGTGGGTGTCGGAGACCGGGTACTGGTGTCCTGCATCTCCTCCTGCGGCCGGTGCGCGTACTGCATCGCCGGGCTCAACTCCCACTGCCTCGGGCAGGAGGGACAGTCGGGGATCGGCTGGGTCCTGGGCCACCTGATCGACGGCACCCAGGCCGAGTACGTGCGGATCCCCTATGCGGACACCTCCCTGCACCGGCTCCCGGACAGTGTCTCCGACACGCAGGGGACCATGCTCTCGGACATCCTGCCCACCGGTTTCGAGATCGGGGTGCGGTACGGCCAGGTCCAGCCCGGGGACACGGTCGCCGTGGTGGGTGCGGGTCCGATCGGACTGGCCGTCATCCTCACCTCGTCCCTCCACGGTGCCGCGCGGGTCATCGCCCTGGACCTGGAGGAGACGCGCCTGGAGCTGGCCCGGTCCTTCGGGGCCACCGAGACGGTCCTGACGTCCTCACCGGACTGGCGCACGGTCGTGGACGGCCTGACGGAGGGACGCGGAGCAGACGTGGCCGTCGAGGCCGTCGGTGTCCCCGAGACCTTCCAGATGGCGCTGGACCTGGTCCGGCCGGGCGGCCACGTGGCCAACGTGGGCGTCCACGGCGCACCCGTGGAGTTCCACCTGGAGGACCTGTGGATCCAGAACCTCACCATCACCACCGGGCTGGTCAACACGAACACCACGCCCATGCTGCTGCGGCTGGTGGCCAGCGGACGGCTGCCGGCCGAGCAGTTCGCCACCCACCGGTTCACGTTCGACGACGTCATGGACGCCTACGACACCTTCGCCCGCCCGGCCGAGACCAGGGCACTGAAGGTCGTCATCACGAGGTGATCGCCCGGGGGGCCGTCCACGGGCCCCCTGTGCCGGCCCGGTTCGCCCCCCGGCTCACCGACGGCGGCCGCGGAGGAAGTACAGAACGGGGCCGACGAAGTTCACGGCGATGACCGCGGCCCAGACCGCCTTGCGACCGTTGACCTGGCCGGCCGGCCGGCGGGCCAGGTCCACCCAGGCCGTGACGGCCAGGGACACCTGGACCGAGGCCAGGGTCAGGATCCCGGCCTGCTCACGCGGGCTGAGGTCACGCCACCTCCGGTGCGGGCGCATCACGGCACCCGGGGATCCGGCCCCGTGGAGGACGCCTGCGGTCCAGCCGGTCCGCCGGGCGGACGGGCTCCGGGGGCGGCCTCTGGCGGCACCGCCGGAACCGGTTCCACCGGGCCCTGGTCGAGCCGGAACGGCGGGTACTCGTCCCGCAGCAGCAGGACGTACGCCGAGACCCGGTACGTCCAGCGGTTCAGGCCCACGACGAAGTCGAAGAGCCCGGTGCTGTACCTGCCGGTGAACAGCAGGGCGACGGCCGCAACGAGGATGAGCAGTCCCAGCAGCGAGAAACCCCAGCCGAGGCCCGAACCGCCCGCGTAGTAACCCCAGCCGATGCCCGAGCCACCCGTGAAGATGCCGACGATGAGCAGGTGGGGGATGGCCAGCAGCCACCACTTCACCAGCACCAGTCCGCGCGACAGGCGATCCGGGTAGGCCACGTCCAACCCGGCCGGATAGTCGGCGCGGGCCAGGGTGAACGGCGGATACCGGTCCGTGCCCAGGGCCGAGTATCCGTAGAACCCCACCCGCCACGACCAGCGCAGCACCCCCACCGTGAAGGCGAACCAGCCCCGCGGATACCGGCCGGTGACGAGGATGGCGATGCCGGCCGCGACCGTGGTCACGAACAGGGCGAACCACAGCAGGGCGAGCACGATGTAGTGCGGGATCGCCAGCAGCCACTTGACCAGCCACAACCAACGGGACACCGGCGGGTCCAGTCGGCCGGTGAAGCGCACAGGGGATGCGCCCCTCGGCAGACGCCCGGACCCGGGGACCGACGCCGGAGCCGCACCGGGCCCCTGCCGGCGGCGATCCCTCCCGACGCGCGCGGCGGGCTCGACGTCCCGGCCCAGGCCCGTTGTCCCGAGGAGCAGCAGCGGAATGCCGATGACAGTGCTGATCAGGCCGGCCCACAGCAGTCCGTTGCCGACCGGGCCGATCAGCTCAGAGCGTGCCCCGGCCTGCAGGTCCACCCAGACCGGCCGGTCGGCGTTCGCGTTCATCACCACGAGGGTCCACCGCCCCGGCTGCGGGGCGAACGTGATCTCCTGCGGCCCGGCGCCCGATGCGGAGACGGCCCAGAAGTCTTCCCCGGCCGGCGGACCCGGCCGGCGATCACCGGGCGTGACCGGCACGTCGTCGCGCATCCTGTCCGAGTCCCAGTCCCGGTCCCAGTCGTCGGAATACGCGTCCGGGATGCTGCGGGGCCAGGCCCGGGGCGCGTCCCAGTCGGTGGCGAGCAGGAGCGAGCGCGGGACATCGGCCAGGTACTCCCGGACATCAGTCTCCTCAGCGATGCCGACGAAGACCTCGTCCTGCGGGACCACGGGGCTCGCCCGCAGTTGCACGCTGCCCAGGTCCGAGAGGTCCACGGTTCCGGACGTGACGGGCTCACCGGCGTCGATCACCACGGCGGGGCTGACCAGGGCGTAGCCGGTGCTGCGGTACCTCTCGGTGTCCCCCAGCAGGTAGCGGCCGTCCTGCTGGGCCGCGTCGGCCCGGAGCAGGACGGCACCGCCGGAGAGCAGGCCCAGGCCCAGCACGCCCAGGAGCACACCGAGGACGAGCAGCACCCAGTGGCCCGGTCTCATCCGGGTGGACGGCGAGGGGTCCGGGACGGCGGACGCGGTCGGCGGGGTGGGATAGGCGGTCATCACGATTACCTCGAGACGGACTGGGCCGGATGGCCCGGACTCTAGTGGCTGTCCCGTGCCCAGATCCAGAGCCGCCCGCCGCCCCCGGGGCGCCGCGCCGGACCGTCCCGCCGGCTACAGGTGGACGTGCAGCCGCCGGGCGGCCTCCGAGATCGAGCCGGACACCGAGGGGTACACGGTGTAGGTGTTGGCCAGGTCGTCCACGTGGAGCTTGTGGGTGACCGCCAGGGCCAGGGCATAGATCAGCTCGGAGGCCCGGGGGGCCACCACCACGCCGCCGATCACGGTGCCGGAGCCCTTGCGGGCGAAGATCTTGACGAAACCGTGGGTGACGTTCTGCATCTTCGCCCGGGGGTTGGTGGCCAGGTCGAGCTTGATGGTGTCCGCCTGGTACTTGCCGGAGGCGATCTGGGCCTCCGTGACCCCCACGGTGGCGATCTCGGGCGAGGTGAAGATGTTCGAGGAGACCAGGTGGGGCTGGAACGGCTTGACGGCATCCCCCATCAGGTGGGCCACGGCCACCCGCCCCTGCATGGCCGCCACGGAGGCCAGGGCGAACACCCCGGTGCAGTCGCCGGCGGCGTAGATCGTGGGCACCGAGGTGCGGGAGACGCCGTCGACCGCGACGTGCCCCGACTCGGTGAGCCGGACCCCGGCCTCCTCCAGCCCGATGCCGGCGGTGTTGGGCACCCCGCCCACGGCCAGCAGGCAGTGGCTTCCCTCCAGCACCCTGCCGCCGGTCAGGTGCACGCGCACACCGTCGGCGGTGCGCTCGACGGACTCCGCACGCGTCTTGCCGATCACCGTGACACCGTCCTCGACGAAGGCGTCCTCCAGCACCGCCGCGGCGTCCTGGTCCTCCCCCGGCAGCACCCGGTCACGGGACGAGACCAGGGAGACCCGGGCGCCCAGCAGGTTGTAGGCGGAGGCGAACTCGGCACCCGTCACCCCGGAACCCACCACGATCATGTGCTCGGGCACCTCGGTCAGGCTGTAGACCTGGGTCCAGTTGAAGATCCGCTCACCGTCCGGCCGGGCCGTCGGCAACTCCCGGGGATCCGCGCCGGTGGAGACGAGGATGGCGTCGGACTCGATCGTCTCGGTGCCCGCGGGCGTGGTGGCCTGGACCGTCGTCGGGCCCGCCACGCGTCCCTCACCGATGATCACCCGGACGCCCAGGCGCTCCAGCGCCCGGTGGATGTCCCGGGACTGCTGCAGCGCCAGGGCCAGCAGGCGCTGGTCCACGACCTTCATGTCCGCCTTCGGCACCGACTCGCCCAGGGTGACCCCGAGTCCGGAGGCGCGGCCGGCCCGGCGCATCGAGTCCGCCGTGGCGATGAGGGTCTTGGAGGGGACCACGTCGGTCAGCACCGCCGAGCCACCCATGCCCTTGCGTTCGACGACGGTCACCTTCGCTCCGAGCTTGGCGGCCACCATGGCGGCCTCGTAGCCGCCCGGCCCGCCGCCGATGATCGTCAGGGATGGATGGGGGATGATCTGGGTGCTGGTCACGGTCCCCATTCTGTCCAACCGCGGGGGATTGTGGAAACCACCCGGTCGGCCACCGCGGCCCGGCCGGGATGGCCCCGGTGACCGCCGCGTAGGATATGCGTCGTGACGGACCCTTCCACGAACCTCCTGCCCACCGACTCCTCCCCCCTGGTCGGCGACCACCCCGGTTTCGACGAGGCCCGCCGGGCGGCGGTCGCCCTCGCGCACGCCACCGAGGCCGAGGTGACGGGCCCGGGCAGCCACCGGATCGCCGTCGTGCTCGGGTCCGGCTGGGGCGGCGCCGCCGAGCTGATCGGCGAGACCACCCACACCGTGCCCACCGCCGACCTGCCCGGCTTCGCCGCGCCCAGCGTCCCCGGCCACAACCCCACGGTGCGCTCCGTGCGGCTCACGGACGGCCGGCGGGCACTCGTGTTCGGCTCGAGGACGCACTACTACGAGCACCGCGACGCCGGCGCCGTGGCGCACACGGTCCGCACGGCCGCCGCTGCCGGCGTGGAGACGGTGGTGCTCACCAACGGCTGCGGTTCACTGGTCCCCGAGTGGGGTCCGGGCACGCCGGTGCTGGTGGCCGACCACATCAACCTCACGGGGGCCACCCCGCTGGCCGGTGCCAACTTCGTGGACCTGACGGACCTGTACTCCCCGCGGATCCGGGACATCGCCCGGTCGGTGGACCCGGGCCTGCCCGAGGGCGTCTACGTGCAGTTCGCCGGGCCCCAGTACGAGACGCCCGCCGAGGTCCGTTACGCCAAGGCGATCGGCGGCGACCTGGTCGGGATGTCCACCGCACTGGACGCGATCGCCGCCCGGCACGCCGGGCTGGAGGTCTTCGGCATCTCGCTGGTGACCAATGCCGCGGCCGGCTTCAGCGGCGAGCCGCTCAGCCACGACGAGGTGGTCCAGGCCGGCCGCGACGCCGGTCCCCGGATCTCCGCCCTGCTGGCCGGGATCATCGAACGCATCTGAGAACGCGGAAGGGCAGGACATGACTGACACCCCGGGGCCGGATCCGGAATTGCTCGCCGTCGCGGAGGACTGGGCCCGCCAGGATCCCGACGACCGCGACCGCGCGCTCCTGGAGGCCGAGATCGTCGCCGCGCGGGCCGGGGACCCGCTGGCGACCGCCTCCCTGACCAGCCGGTTCGCCGGCCCGCTGGCCTTCGGCACCGCCGGGCTGCGCGCCGAGGAGGGCCCCGGCCCGGCGCGGATGAACCGTGCCGTCGTGCGGCGCACCGCGGCCGGCCTGGCGCGCTACCTGCTGGCCCGGCTCGGTGACGCCCGGGGCGACGGGGCGGACGCCGCCCGCCCGCCGCGCGTCGTCGTCGGTTACGACGCCCGCCGCGGCTCGGAGCGATTCGCCCTGGACTCGGTGGCCGTCTTCGCCGCCGCCGGCCTGGAGGCGGTCCTGATGCCGCGGCCCCTGCCCACCCCGGTGCTCGCCTTCGCCGTGCGGCACCTGGACGCCGACGCCGGCGTCATGGTCACCGCCAGCCACAACCCGCCGGCCGACAACGGCTACAAGGTCTACCTCGGCGGGCGGATGACGGACGAGGCCGGGCGCGGGGCACAGATCACCACCCCGTCCGACGCGGAGATCGCCGGCCACATCGACCACGCCGCCCGCCTCGAGTCCATCCCGCTGGCCCCCGACGGCTGGACCGTGCTGGACGAGGGCATCGTGGGCGCCTACCGGCTCGCGGCCCGCGTGGTCCTGGCCACCCCGGACCACTCCGTCACCGTCCCCGCACGGCACCTGGACGTCGTGTACACCCCCCTGCACGGCGTGGGCGGGGCGGTGCTGCCCGACCTGTTCGAGGACGCCGGCTTCGCCCGGCCGTACGTGGTGCCCGAGCAGGCCGAGCCGGATCCCGCGTTCCCCACGGTCGCCTTCCCCAACCCCGAGGAACCCGGCGCCATGGACCTCGCGCTCGCCGCGGCGGCCGAACGCGGCGCCGACCTGGTGATCGCCAACGACCCCGACGCCGACCGGCTGGCCCTGGCCGTCCCGGTGCCGCAGCGCCCGGACCGGGCGGGCACGGGCGGGCCGGGCTGGCGCATGCTCACCGGTGACGAGGTGGGCGTGCTGCTCGGCCACCAGCTGATCGACCGGCTCCGTCCGACCGGGGCCGTGATGGCCAGCTCGGTGGTGTCCTCCCGGCTGCTGTCCCGGCTCGCCGCGGAGCTCGGCGTGACCCACGAGACCACGCTGACCGGGTTCAAGTGGATCGGCCGGGTCCCCGGGCTGGGCTACGGCTACGAGGAGGCCCTGGGGTACTGCGTGGCCCCGGACCTGGTGCGGGACAAGGACGGGATGACCGCGGCCCTCGTGGCCGCCGAGATGGCCGCCTCGCTCGCGGCCGAGGGCCGGACCCTGCTGGACGTCCTGGACGCGATCGCCCTGCAGTTCGGCGTGACCGTGACCGGCCAGCTCTCCCTCCGGGTGGCGGACACGGCCCTGCTGGAGGCGATGATGACCCGGTTGCGGGTCACGCCGCCGACCAGCCTCGCCGGCCATGACGTCACCGCGGCGGTGGACCTGTCCCAGGGCTACCGCGGCCTGCCGGCGACCGATGCCCTGATGTACACCACCGCGGACGACTCCCGGGTGGTCGTGCGCCCCTCCGGGACCGAGCCCAAGCTCAAGTGCTACCTCGAGGTCGTCCGCCCGGTCGACTCCGCGGCCGACCTGCCCACGGTCCGCGCCGAGGCCGGCGCCGCCCTGGAGCAGCTGGAGCGGTCCGTGGCCGAGGCCCTGGGCCAGTAGGCTGGAACCCATGGATCTCGCCCAGTACATCGACCACACCCTGCTCAAGCCCCAGGCCTCCCGCCAGGACATCCTGGACCTGTGCGCCGAGGCCGCCGCGGCGAAGGTGAAGAGCGTCTGCGTGAACCCCGTGTGGGTGTCCACGGTGCACGAGGCCCTGGCCGGCAGCGGCGTGCTCACCTGCGCCGTGGCGGGATTCCCGCTGGGCGCCACCACCACCGCCGTCAAGGTGTCCGAGGCCGCCGGTGCCGTGGCCGACGGTGCCGATGAGGTGGACATGGTCATCGACATCGCCGCCGCCCTGGCCGGGGACAACGCCGCGCTGGTGGCGGACATCGGCGCCGTGGCCGAGGCGGTGCACGCAGGCGGGGCGATCCTGAAGGTCATCATCGAGACCTGCCTGCTGGACGACGCCGCCAAGGAACTGGCCTGCCGGGCGGCCGTCGAGGCCGGTGCCGACTTCGTCAAGACCTCCACGGGCTTCTCCACCGGGGGCGCCACCGTCGAGGACGTCGCCCTGATGCGCCGCGTGGTGGGGCCCGAGGTGGGGGTCAAGGCCTCCGGCGGCGTCCGCACCCGTCAGGACGCCCTGAACATGATCGACGCCGGCGCCACGAGGATCGGCGCCAGCTCCGCCCTTGCTATCCTGAAGACGAGCTGACGCACGGGCCCATCCCGCGTCGGCAATCGCTCGCACCAGTACTGAGGAGACATCGTGATCGTCAACGGCAAGCCCAAGAGCTACTCCGGTCAGGGCAACTTCTGGGGCAACATCCTGGTGACGGCCGTCTGCTTCGTCCTGTTCGTCGGCTCCCTCTACGCCATGGGCTGGTGGGACTTCGAGAACGCCTGGATCCCCGGCATCGCCGCCCTGGTCCTGGCCACGCTCGCCTTCATCATCCCCCAGGGGGTCATCGGCCGCGGTGACACCGTGGACCACGAGGCCATCCACGCCGAGGCCACGGTCGCACGCCGCGGCCACTGAGCCCGGCGTCCCGGACACCGGGACCGGAGGGTCCTATCCCCCACCCAGACACCTCGGCCTCGCCGGCCACCAGACGTCCACGCCGGAACACCGGCGTGGACGTTCTGCGTATCGTCTCCATCGCCGCCGTCGTCCTCGGCCACGCCTACGGGCCGCGGCTGCCCGGCAGCGAGTACCTGGAGATCTGGCGGATGCCGCTGTTCTTCTTCCTGACCGGTTACTTCTGGACCCTGGGCCGGCCGTTCGCCCACGAACTGCGCGCCCGCTGGAAGACCCTGGCGATCCCCTACCTGGTCTGGGCCGTGATCATGAGCGTGCCGGCCTGGCTGTGGACCCGCGGTGCCCCGGCCGAGTTCTGGCCCCTGATGGCCACCGGCTGGTACGGGGGATCGGACCAGACCCCGCCGTGGTGGGCCTTCTGGTTCATCTCGGTGCTGTTCTTCGTGACGCTGCTGCGCCGCTGGCTCGAGTACTTCCCGCCGTGGGTGGCCTGGGCGGTCTCGGTGGGCGGCCTGCTGCTGTCCCTGATCCCGGACTCGTTCCTGGGCCGGACGCCGCTGGGGATGGGCCTGGCCCTGCCCTGCCTGTTCTTCGTCCTGGCCGGTGAGCTGTTCCGCTACCAGGTCCAGCCCCGGATCACCCGGTACCGCGCCGTGACGGGAACCTGCATCCTCCTGTTGGGCCTGCTGGCGGTGCGCCTGGGCGTGGAACCCCTGAACATCAAGTTCGCCGGGTTCGGGCAGTTCCTGCTGAGCCCCGTGGTCGGCACGGCCATGGCCGCCGGCCTGGTGCTCGTGTTCGGCACGGTGGTGGACCGGTTCGTCCGTGATGCGGCGCCGGCGGTCAACGCCCTCGTGCGCACCGGCACCGTGGTGGTGCTGTTCCACGGGTGGCTGTTGCAGACCCTCGTCGCCTCCGGCGTCCTGGACGACGCCGCCAAGTTCGTCCTGTGCCTGCTCATCAGCTGGTCCGTGGGCCTGCTGATCAACGCCACCCCGCTGTCCCCGTGGCTCTCCGGCGTCCCGGCCCCGGACTGGTGGACCCGCTGGCGGGCCCACCGCGAGTACCTGGCGGGCCGGCACCACTAGGCCGCCGACCGCACTGGGTCACCGGCGGACCCTGGTCGCCGGCAGTCCCGGGCGGCCGGCGGACCCGGGTCGCCGGCGGTCCCGGGTGACCGGCGGCCCTAGGCGGCCGGCTGGTCCGGCAGGAAGATCGCCTTGAGCACCTGGGCGGCCCAGTCCAGCAGGGGCAGGTCCACGAGGTCCTTGCCGCCCACCGGGGCGGTCCTGGGCCGCGGGATCATCACCGCGTTCAGCGCCGGCTTGACCGAGGCCCCCTTGTACATGCGCTTCAGCCGCATCTCCCGGGACTCGGGCAGGTCCGCCGGGCCGAACTTCACGTTCTGGCCCATCAGCATGACCTCGGTGACGCCGGCGGCCCGGGCGGCGTTGCGGAACCGCGCCACGGCCACCAGGTTCTGCGCGGCCCCGGGCAGCTCGCCGTAGCGGTCCTGCAGCTCCTCCACCACCGCGTCGACCGCGGCGTCGTCGTTGGCCTGGGCCAGGTTGCGGTAGGCCTCCAGCCGCAGCCGCTCCCCCGGCACGTAGTCGTGCGGCAGGTGGGCGTTGATCGGCAGCTCCACCTTGACCTCGGCGGGGGCGGTCTCCTCCCCGCCCTTGAAGTCGGCCACGGCCTCACCCACCATCCGCAGGTACAGGTCGAACCCGACCCCGGCGATGTGCCCGGACTGCTCGCCGCCGAGCAGGTTGCCGGCGCCGCGGATCTCCAGGTCCTTCATGGCCAGTTGCATGCCGGAGCCGAGCTCGTTGTGCGCGGCCACGGCCTTGAGCCGTTCCAGGGCGGTCTCCCCCAGCGGCTTCTCGGCGTCGTACAGGAAGTAGGCGTAGGCGCGGTCCCGACCACGGCCCACCCGCCCGCGCAGCTGGTGCAGCTGGGACAGGCCGTAGGCGTCGGCGCGGTCGATGATCAGCGTGTTGGCGTTGGCGATGTCCAGGCCGGTCTCGATGATCGTGGTGGAGACCAGCACGTCGAACTTCCGCTCCCAGAAGTCCACCATCACCTGCTCCAGCCGGTTCTCGCCCATCTTGCCGTGGGCCACCACCACGCGCGCCTCGGGGACCAGCTCGCGGATCCGCGCGGCCACCTTGTCGATGGACGAGACGCGGTTGTGCACCACGAACACCTGGCCCTCGCGCATCAGCTCGCGGCGGACCGCCGCGGTGACCTGCTGGTCCGTGTACGGGCCCACGTAGGTCAGCACCGGGTGCCGTTCCTCGGGGGCCGTGGCCAGGGTGGAGGTCTCCCGGATCCCCGTCAGGGACATCTCCAGGGTGCGCGGGATGGGGGTGGCGGACATGGCCAGCACGTCCACGTTGGTGCGCATCGTCTTCAGCGCCTCCTTGTGCTCCACCCCGAAGCGCTGTTCCTCGTCCACGATCACCAGTCCCAGGTCCTTGAACCGGATCTCCTTGGACAGCAGCCGGTGGGTGCCGATGACCACGTCCACCGACCCCTCGGCCATCCCGTCGAGGGTCTCCTTGGACTCCGCGGCGTTCTGGAACCGGGACAGCGCCCTGACCTTGACGGGGAAGCCGGCGAACCGTTCGGTGAAGGTCTCGTGGTGCTGGCGGGCGAGCAGCGTCGTCGGGACCAGCACCGCCACCTGCTTGCCGTCCTGGACGGCCTTGAAGGCCGCCCGGACCGCGACCTCGGTCTTGCCGAAGCCGACGTCACCGGAGATCAGCCGGTCCATGGGGACCGCGGCCTCCATGTCCTGCTTGACCTCGTTGATGGTGGTGAGCTGGTCCGGGGTCTCGATGAACGCGAAGGACTCCTCGAGCTCGCGCTGCCACGGGGTGTCCGCGGCGAAGGAGTGACCCCTCGAGGCCATCCGGGCCGAGTACAGGCGGATCAGTTCCCCGGCGATCTGCTTGGTCGCCTTCTTCGCCTTGGACTTGGTGGAGGCCCAGTCCGAACCGCCCATCTTGGACAGGCTCGGCGCCTCCCCGCCGACGTACCGGCTCACCTGGTCCAGCTGGTCCGTGGGCACGAAGAGCCGGTCCCCCGGCGCCCCGCGCTTGGACGGGGCGTACTCGAGCACGAGGTACTCGCGGTAGGACTCCCCGGTGGCCGAGCTGCCGGCGCCCCCGGCCGTCCCGGCACCGGCCACCTTGCGGCGCTGCAGTTCCACGAACCGGGCGATGCCGTGCTGGCTGTGCACCACGTAGTCGCCCTCGGTCAGGCTCAGCGGGTCCACCGCGTTGCGGCGCTTGCGGGCCAGGGTCTTGGTGGCCCCGCGCGGCCCGGAGACCCGGTTGCGCCCGAACAGGTCCTGCTCGGTCAGCAGGGCCACCTTCGCCTGCTGCATCGCGAAGCCGGAACCGGCGACGGCGGTGGTGATGGTCACCTGTCCGGGCTGCGGCTCGGCGGGCACGGTCTCCACCACGACGGCGGGCAGTCCGGACTCGCCGAGCAGCTCGGCCAGCCGCCGGGCCGGGCCGGGCCCGTCGGTGGCCACGACCGCCTGCCAGCCCTCGGCGCACCGCTGGCTGACGTGCTGGATCATGGCGTCCACGTCCCCGTGGAAGCCGCGCGGCTCGGTGAACGCGGTGCGCAACGCGGAGGCGTCGGGGAGCAGTTCGACGTCGGCCCCCAGCGCGGTGAGCTGCCACCAGCCCTGGAAGCGCCCCAGCGCGGTGGCGCGGGTCTCCGCGAGGGTGGCGAAGCCGCCCGCCCCCGCCTGGCCGGTGTCGGGACCGGATCCGGCGGCGCCGCCCAGCGCGGCGATGTCCACCGGGGCCGCACCGCCCTGGGAGGCGGAGGCCCAGGCCGCGGTGAGGAACTCCTCGTTGGTGTTGAGCAGGTCGTCGGCGCGGTGCCGGACCTTCTCCGGTTCCACCAGGACGGTCAACGAGTCCTCGGGGAGCAGCTCCAGGAACGGGACCATACCGTCCGCGAGCACCGGCGCCAGGGACTCCATGCCCTCTACCGCGATGCCCTCGGCGATCCGCTCGAGCATGTCCACGGCTCCGGGCAGGGACGGCTGGAGGTCCCGGGCACGGCGGCGGACGGAGTCGGTCAGCAACAGCTCGCGGCACGGCGGGGCGTACAGCGTGGTGGGGTGGCCGGAGCCGTCACCGGTGGCGTCCTGCAGGGAGCGCTGGTCCGCCACGGAGAAGTACCGCATCTGCTCCACGGTGTCCCCGAAGAACTCGATGCGCAGCGGGTGGGCCTCGGTGGGCGGGAAGACGTCCAGCAGCCCGCCGCGCACGGCGTACTCCCCGCGGCGCGAGACCATGTCCACCCGCGAGTAGGCGGCGTCGGCCAGGGCCTGGACCACCGCGTCGAAGTCGTGGTCCTCGCCCACGCGGATGCGCACCGGGGTCAGGTCGCCGAGCCCGGCCACGAGGGGCTGGAGCACCGAGCGGACCGGGGCGGTCACCACGACCAGGGGCGGCCGGCCGGCCTCACCGGGGTGGGTCAGGCGGCGCAGCACCGCCAGGCGGTTGCCCACGGTGTCCGAGCGCGGCGAGAGCCGTTCGTGCGGCAGGGTCTCCCAGGACGGGAAGTGGGCCACGGTCTCCGGGTCCATCCAGCCGGCCAGGTCCGCCGCGAGGTCCTCGGACTCCCGGGAGGTGGCGGTCACCAGCAGGACGACGCCGGGCCGGGCCAGGCCCCGCCCGGCGTCCTGTGGGACCCTTGACATCCCGTGGTGCGCGCCGGCGAGCATGGCCGCCAGGGGTGCCCGGGCGCCGTCGGGCAGGCTGATCTCCAGGTCCTCGGTGCGGTCGGCTCCGGTCCGGCCGGCGGAGACGACGGCGGCGGCGACGGACGGGTCCTGCAGCAGGGCGGGAAACAGCCCTGCCAGCGGGTGGGGTGTGGTCATTCATCCCAGCATAGTTGCTCCGATAGGCTCGACTCCGGCGTCCGCTGCCAGCGGAGGCCACGTAGCGTCGAACCCCCAGGAGGAGCCCCATGGCGTTCAAGGAGTCCACCACCATCGCCCACCCGCCGGCTGACGTGTTCACGGCCCTGGCCAGTGAGGAATTCAACCGCAAGGTCACCGAGGGGCTCGGTGGTCAGCTGGTCGCCTTCGAGCGCCAGGGTGAGCCGACCGGGCCGGTGTCCGTCACCATGCTCCGTTCCGTGCCCGTGCACCGGTTGCCCGAGACGGTGCAGAAGTTCGCCGGCAAGTTCCTCGGGGACAAGCTGAGCGTGGAGCAGCAGGAGAACTGGTCCGCCCCCGCGGCGGACGGCTCGCGGACCGGGCAGTTGCTGCTCAGTGTCACCGCGGTCAAGGTCACCGCGACCGCCGAGCAGCGGCTGGTGCCGAATGAGACCGGCACCGACGTGCAGGTGGACGGCTACGTGGAGTGCCGGATCCCGCTGGTCGGCGGCAAGCTGGCCGAGGCCGCCGAGCCGCGGGTCGGCAAGGTGCTGGCACGGCAGTCGCGTGAGGTCACGGACTGGCTGGACCGCTAGGCCGCGCGGATCCGCGCCGTCGTCCTGAACGAGAGGACCCGTCACCCCGGGAGACCGGGGTGACGGGTCCTCTCGTTCAGGACGGAACGCTCCGTCCGGGAGGGCCGGGCGCCACGAGGGCGAGCCCGGCCCGCGTCAGGAGACGCCGTCGAACAGGCTGGTGACCGAGCCGTCCTCGAACACCTCGCGGATGGCGCGGGCGATCAGCGGGGCGATGGACAGCACGGTCAGGGTCTCGAACCGCTTCTCCTCCGGGATCGGCAGGGTGTTCGTCACGACCACCTCGCGGGCGCCGGACTCGGCCAGTCGCTGAGCGGCCGGATCGGAGAACACGGCGTGGGTGGCGGCGATGATGACGTCCTTGGCCCCGGCGTCCTCGAGCACCCGGACGGCCCCGGCGATCGTGCCGCCGGTGTCGATCATGTCGTCGATCAGCACGCAGGTGCGGCCCTCGACCTGGCCGACGACCTGCTTGGACACGGCCTGGTTCGGCACGGTCAGGTCACGGGACTTGTGGACGAAGGCCAGCGGGGCACCGCCCAGGCGCTCGGCCCACTGCTCGGCCACGCGCACGCGACCGGTGTCCGGGGAGACCACGGTGAGCTCGTCGCCACCGGTCCGGGAACGGATGTAGTCGCTCAACAGCGGGATGGCGAACAGGTGGTCCACGGGGCCGTCGAAGAAGCCCTGGATCTGGGCGGTGTGCAGGTCCACGCTCATGATGCGGTCCGCGCCGGCGGTCCGGTACAGGTCGGCGACGAGGCGCGCGGAGATCGGCTCGCGGCCGCGGCCCTTCTTGTCCTGGCGGGCGTAGGGGTAGAACGGCGAGATGACGGTGATCCGCTTGGCCGAGGCCCGCTTGAACGAGTCCAGCATGAGCAGCTGTTCCATCAGGTGGTTGTTCAGCGGCGCCGGGTGCGACTGCATCACGAAGATGTCCTTGCCGCGCACGGACTCCGCCGAGCGGACGTAGATCTCCCCGTTGGCGAAGTCGTAGGCGCTCATCGGCAGCAGCTCGGTGCCCAGTTCCTGGGCCACCTGCTCCGCCAGCTCGGGATGGGCGCGGCCGGCGGCCAGGACCAGCTTCTTCTCGCTGTGCTGGGTGATCTCATTCATGGGGATGTACTTCCTGGTTCTTGTCGGGGGTGCCGGCCGGCGGGGAGGGGAGGGGAGTCTCGGGGCGGGCTCAGGAGCCGTCGCCGGGGGCGTCCTGCGCGGACCGGGCGCGAGCGGCGGCCTCGGCCGCGGGGGAACCGGGGCGGCGCTCCTCGGTCCAGCCCTCGGCGTTGCGCTGCGGGGCCACGGTGAGGGCCAGCGCACCGGCCGGGACGTCCTTGCGCACCACGGCGCCGGCGCCGGTGTAGGCACCGTCCCCCACGGTCACGGGGGCGATGAACACCGTGTTGGAGCTGGTGCGCACGTGGTCGCCGATCACGGTCCGGTGCTTGGCGACGCCGTCGTAGTTCGCGGTGATGTTGCCGCAGCCGATGTTCGTGTACTCGCCGATCTCGGCGTCCCCGGCGTAACCGAGGTGCGAGAGCTTGGACCCGCGGCCGATGACCGCGTTCTTCGTCTCGTAGAACGCCCCGATCTTGCCCTGCTCCCCCAGCACCGTGCCCGGCCGGATGTAGGTGAACGGCCCGACGACGGCCCCGGCGCCGATGACGGCCCCGGTCGCCTGGGTGCGGGTCACGGTCGCACCGGCGCCCACCGTGGTGTCCACCAGCGTGGTGTCCGGACCGACGACGGCGTCCTCGGCGATGTGCGTGGTGCCCTGCAGGTGGGTGTTCGGCAGGACGGTGGTGTCCGGCTCGAGGGTGACGGTGGAGTCGATCCAGGTGGTCTCGGGGTCCTGCACGGAGGTGCCCGCCCGCATGTGGGCCTCCACGGTGCGCCGGTTCATCTCCGCTCCGAGCGCGGAGAGCTGGACGCGGTCGTTCGCGCCCTCGACCTGCCACTGGTCCTCGGTGGTGACCGCGGCGACCCGGCCGCCGGCCTCGCGGGCCAGCGAGAGCACGTCCGTCAGGTACATCTCGCCCTGGGCGTTGTCCGTGGTGACCCGGGACAGGGCGTCCACCAGGAGGGCGCCGTCGAAGGCGTAGATGCCGGAGTTGACCTCGTTGACCTGCCGCTGGGTGTCGGTGGCGTCCTTGTGCTCCACGATGCCGGCCACGGAGCCGTCCGCCTCGCGGAGGATCCGGCCGTATCCGGTGGGGTCGGCGAGCAGAGCGGTCAGCACGGTCACGGCGTTGCCCTCCGACTGGTGGGCGGTGACCAGTTCGTCCAGCAGGGCGGTGGTCAGCAGCGGGACGTCCCCGTAGGTCACCACGACCGTGCCCTGGACCGGGTGCCCGGCGGCCTGGAGTGACTCCAGTCCACACTGCACGGCGCGGCCGGTGCCCGGGACCTCGTCCTGGTCGGCGATCGTGAGGGTGGCCGCCTCGAGGCCCGGGAGTTCGTCGGCGAGGGCGGTGATGTGCCCGGCCACGAGGTCGCGCTGGTGCCTGACGACGGCGACGAGCCGCTGGGGGGCCAGGCCGGCCGCGGCGGCGAGCGCGTGGCCGATCATGGAGCGGCCGCCGATGCGGTGCAGGATCTTGGGGGTCTTGGACTTCATCCGGGTACCGGCGCCTGCTGCCAGGACGATGACGGCTGACGGCGCGGCGCTGGCCACGGAGGACTCGGTCAAGGATCTACGCTCCTGCATCGATGCTTCACGGCGGGACTGCCGCAGGCCAGTCTAGACCGCCCGCTCCACGTGATCGCCACTCGGGACCACGTGGACGGCGTGACGTGTACCGGGCGGGGGTACTCGACCGCCTCGGGGTCCGGCCCGTGGGCTGCGGGTTGCCCTTGCCGACCGGGCGGGGCGTTCCTACGGTGAAGCCAGTGCGACCGTTGACCGGCAACGCGTCGCGGAGGACGCCTGGGGGGGCACAGATGCCGACGATGAACGCCGAGTCAGCACGAGTGGGTGAACCCACGGCAGCGCCCTTCGGCCGGGCACGCTGCCGGCAATGGGCCGGCTGGCTCCTGCTGGCCTACCTGCTGGGGGTGTGTGCCCTGGTGCTCTCCGTCCGCCTGACCTCCCCGGGCCTGCCAGAGTTCACCGACTCCCTCGTGGCGTGGTCCGCCGAGACGGGGATCCTGGCCGGGCTGCCCTTCGACCGGATCGGGGCCGTGGCGAACGTGGTGGTCTTCGTGCCCATCGGTTTCCTGCTGACCTGCCTGTGGGGGCGGTGCGGGAGCCGGGGCGAGGGCACCGGGACCGCGCCGCGCACCGGCGTGCCGGACTGGGGGGTCCTCCTGCTGGCCACGGCGTGGTCCGCCGGGGTCGAGCTGACCCAGTTGTACCTGCTCACCGGGACCAGCGGGACCGTGCGGGACCTGGTCTGCAACTCCGCGGGCGCCCTGGCCGGCGTGGTCCTCTACCGCGGCGTCCAGGCGGCCCGCCAGCGGGGCCGGACGGACATTCCCTCCTGAGCGGCCGCCGTCGTGTCCCCGGGCCGCGTGGCGGGGACACCGCGCCCGGCGGTTCATACCGCAGGCCGCCCTGCCAGCAGCCGGTGGGTCAGGAACGATCCCAGTTCGGCGGCCGACCGCGCCAGCGAACCGGTGCGCTCGGCGAGTCCGTGCCGACGGCCCAGCGCATTGCCGTAGATGTTCTCCAGGAGCAGGGCCGCGCGGCGGAGACTGTGGTGCTCCTCGACCACCGCGCGTGACCACTCCCCCCTGCGGCGGCGCTCGGCGGCGTCCGCGGCCAGTTCCATCAGGTGGGGCAGCAGTCCGTACTCCCCGCCGTCGCCGACGCCGTAGTAACCCTGCCAGTCGAACGACGTCATCGTCCGCCGGGTGACCGGCTCGCAGAATCCGTCCGCACCCAGCACGATCGCCGGTTTGGCGTAGGCCATGCCCCGCAGGACCGAACCGCCCATGCCCAGCACCACGTCCGCGGCCGCATAGGCCGGGGAGGGGTCCGGGAGGCTGCCCGTGACGAGCACCACGCGGCGCCCGTGGCGGGTGTTGACCCGGCGGGCGGCCGCGCGGATGCGCACGAGCTCGGGTCCACCGCCGCCGATCAGCAGGACGGCGGGCTCGCGTTCGGCCAGGCGGTCGACGTGGGCGATGGCCGCGATGACGCCCGCGGCCTGGTCGAGATCGGTGGTCATCTGTCCGACCAGGGAGATCACCAGGTCCTCCGGCGAGAGCCCCAGGGACCTGCGGGCGGGCCGGGGGTCGGTGGGCGCGCAGGCGACCGTGTCCACCGGTGGCGCCATCAGGTGCCGGCGGGTGTGGGCCCCGGTGTCCGCCCACAGCCTCCGCGAGCCCACGATCAGGTCCAGGTGCCGGGGCAGGAACCGCGGGACGTCCCCGCACGGCACCGTCATCACCTGCGGGATCCCGATGAGACCGTGGGCACCGAAGGAGACCCCGATGGAGGGACCCCACTCGTAGGTGTGCACGACGTCGGCCCGCCACGAGCGGGCCAGCCGGAGCAGGCCGGCCGCCCAGCCCACCGAGAGACGTGCCGAGGAGCCCGCCAGGGTCAGGTCCAGGCCCAGGGCGTGGACCCGGTCCATCAGCGGGCCGGGCGAGGCGTAGAGCATGACGTGATGACCGCGGTCCCGGATGGCGGCGGCCAGGTCCAGGGCGTTGAGCTGGCTGCCGCCTGCCTCCATGTCGTGCAGGCAGACGATGATCCTCATCGGGGTGGCACCCCCGGGGTCCCCTCGCCGCGGCGGTTCCGCGGCGCCTGGGAGGCGGACTGCAGGCTCGCGGTCACCCGGCGGTGTTCCTCGGCCGTCATCGTGTGGAAGACCGGCAGGACCAGGGTGTGGTCGGTCAGCCGCTCGGTCACGGGCAGCGGCCGCACCCGCCCGGAGTGTCCCGCGTACGCGTCCTGCCGGTGGACGGCCATGACGCCCCGCCGGGCCGAGATCCCGTCCGCGACCAGCCAGGCGAGCAGTTCGTCCCGGTCCAGGGGGAATCCGGGCAGGACCTCGATCCAGAACGACTGGAAGTTGCCCCGTCCGTAGTCCGGGTCCGCCGCGTACCGCACCCCGGGCACCGTGGCCAGCACGTCCTGGTACTCATGGGCCAGGGCCCTGCGGCGCCGGACCATCTCCGGCACCTTGCCCAGCTGGACCAGCCCCAGGGCGGCCTGCAGGTCCGTCATGCGGTAGTCGAAGCCGATCTCCGGGTAGTGCTCCGGCGCCGAGGGCACGGACTCATGGCGCTCGGCCGCGCTGACGTCCAGGGAGTGCTCGCGCAGCCGCCGGGCGCGGGCCGCCCACTCCGGGTTGTCCGTCGTGAGCATGCCTCCCTCACCGGTGGTGAGCACCGCGTCCTGGTGGAAGGACCAGGCCGTGATGTCGGCGCCCGTCCCGACCGGACGGTCCCGGTAGGTGCAGCCGACCGCGCCGTCGGCGTCCTCGATCAGGGCCAGCGAGTGGCGGTCGCACAGGTCCCGGATGGGGTCCAGGTCCAGCGGCATCCCGCCCTGGTCGACCGCGATCACCGCCGTGGTCCGGGGCGTGATGACCGCGTCCAGCGTCTCCGCCGTGGCGATGCCGGTGATCAGGTCCACGTCCGCGAACACCGGCCTCGCTCCCGCATAGGTCACCGCGTTGGCGACGGCCAGGAAGGACAGGGACGGGACGATGACGTCATCACCGGGCTGGATCCCGGCCACGACGAGCGCCAGGTGCAGGGCCGAGGTGCCCGAGGAGGTCGCGACGGCGTGGGAGACGCCCTGGGCCTGGGCGAAGGCGCGTTCGAACTCGGCGGTGCGTGGACCCTGGGCGACCCAGCCCGACTCGATGACCTGGCGGACCGCCTCCGCCTCCTCCGGCCCGAGCCAGGGACGCATCAGGCTGATCCTGCTCATCAGGTCCCACCCCGTCCGGTCCGCTCGCCCGCGTCCGGTGCCGTCCCGCCGGCGCCGGACGCCCCGTGGGCCGGTGCCCACGGATCGGGGATCGCGGTCGTGGCCCCACCCCGCGCGAGGCTGGTCGAGGTCGACTCCAGCACGGACAGCACGCGCAGGGCCGACCGGCCGTCGGTCAGGGCCGGCCGGTGACCACGGATCGCGTCCGCGAAGTTCGAGACCATCAGGGCGAGCGGCGTGGACTCGCTCAGGGGAGGCGACCAGGGGTCCTGCAGCCGGGACGGGATCGCCGCGCCCGGGCCGGTCCCGGCATCGGCCAGGCCCATGTGCCGGCGGTCCGGGACGGCATCCCGGTCGTAGATGCTCAGCCGCTGCTGGGGGTTCAGGTCGTCCCAGATCAGTGTCTTCCGGCTGCCCCCGATCACCATCTGCTGGACCTTCGTCGGGGACAGCCAGTTGACGTGGACGTGGGCCAGGGCACCATTGGACAACGGCAGGTTCAGGTACCCCACGCAGGCCTTGCCCGAGCGCAACGGGTCCGCGCCCTGGGCCGAGACGACCTGCGGTTCCAGGCCTCCGGGGAGGACGAAGTCCAGGACGGACAGGTCGTGCGCCGCCTGGTCCCAGAACACGTCCGCGTCCGACCGGACGAAGTCGTGGTTGATCCTGACGGAGTCCACGTAGCGGATCTCCCCCAGCTCACCGCCGGCGATGAGCTCACGGATCTTGAGCACGGCCGGGGTGTAGCAGTACGCGTGGTTCACCATCAGCACGCTGCCGCGGGACTCGGCGGCGGCCACCATCTCGACGGCGGCCCCGGTCGTGTCCGCCAGGGGTTTCTCCAGCAGCACGTGCTTGCCGGCGGCGAGCGCCTGCAGGGTGATCCCGTGGTGTGTCTGGGCCGGTGTCGCGATCACGACCGCGTCGACGTCGTGTCCGGCGAGCAGTTCGGTCACGGAGCTGGTCACGGCAGGGTTCCCGGCCTCCCGGGCCAGGCCTTCGGCCCGGGACCGGTCCTCGTCACAGACGGCGACGACCTCCCAGTCCGTGCTCTGGGCGAAGCCCCGGGCCAGGCCCGGGGTGCCGCTGTCGGCACCGATCACGGCCACGCGCAGCGTGGGACGGAGGGTGTTCTCGGAGGGGAGGCCCATCAGTACACCCCCGGCCCGGGTCCGTGGAGGCCCTGATCGTCCCCCGTCAACGGCCCGGCCACGACGACGGCGTCGGCGCCGAGGTCCTTGACGGCGGTATCGACCTCGTCGATCCCCACGTAGCACAGGGCGCGGTGGGCCTCACCCCAGTCCTGGGTGGCGTCCCCCGAGGCGACCTCGCCGTCCAGCACCACGCCCACGATCGTGTAGGCGGCGGGCCGCCGCCCGGCCCGGTGCAGGACCTGGCGCACGTCGGCCGGGGCGCCGACGACCACGACGGAGAGGGCACGGCCCTCCAGCCGGCTCCGGCGCACCACGGCCCGCCAGGGCCGCCGGGCAGGCAGCCACCGGGCCGGCCCGCCGGGGGCGGTGATCCGCAGGAGCGTCGTCAGGACCGTCACGAGAGCGCGGTCCAGGAGGCCACCCCGGCACGGGGTGACCGGGACGGCGTGCTGCGTGCGCTGACCGCTCGACAGGGCGGTGCCGGATGTCTGCACCATGGTCACGACTCATCCCGGGGCCCGCGCGGGGCATCGGCTGGAAAAGGCATTTGGACTCCCACAGGGGTGAGGGGCCGGCCTGCCCATGAGCGTGAAGCACGACCGGCCCGGGGAGGCCGCCGGGGGTGACGGCCTCTCGCTTCCCCTCGAGCCTAGGATCGGCCCCCGCCCGCCACATCCGTGGGCCCGTACTCTAAATCGCCCCGCGGAGCACGTGCTCGGATCCCGGGCTCTCGCTACGGTCACTCGCCGGGACGGGTGAGCCGCCCGCGGGTGCATGGGCGTGGCCCGATGTCACCCGCGGGCGGCTGGCCCGGGGAGGCGTGGTGGTGCGCCGGCGCAGGAATCAGACCGGCAGGTCGCGCAGCTCGGAGCGCTCCGTGATACCGAGCTTGGTGAACACCCGGTAGAGGTGGCCCTCGACGGTCCGCTGGGAGACGAAGAGCTTCTCGGCCACCTCGGCATTGCTCATCCCGGCGGCCGCCAGGTCCACGATCTCCTGCTCCCGTGCGGTCAGCTCCCCGAGGGCCAGGGCGCCGGTCACGAAGGGCGGGAACTGCAGGCCCGTGGACACCTGGAGCCTCTTCAGCCTCCGCAGGGCCTCACCGCGCCGTCGCAGGTCCCCGGCCCCGTGATGCAGCAGGACCAGCCGGGACCAGGCGATCGCTGCCGGGAGGATCTCCCCGGACGACGCCGTGTGCTCGGCCACCGTGGCCAGTCCGCGTGGGTCGTGGCCCAGGGCCGGGTCGAGGACCCGTGTGAGCGCCCGGGACCGACGCCCGTCCAGGCCGGAGCAGATACCGTGCAGCCGTGACATCACGCCGTCGTCCTCGGCCTGCGGGGGACGCAGGACCAACAGGGTGAACAGGATCTCGCGACGCACCACGGGGTCGGCGTCGAGCCGGGGATCCTCGAGGATCTGACGCCACAGGGGCCGGTGGTCGTCCGTCATGGCCTTCACGCGGTCCTCGGCGATGCTGAACAGGGCCAGGGCCAGCAGCCAACGGCCCCGGGAACCGCGCTGTGGCCGGCGCGCCCGCACGTCGGCACCGATGTCGACCGGGGTCGGGGACAGCGCCACCCGGTGGGGGGTGAGCGTGGCCTCGGCCCACGGCAGCAGCTGCGCCGGGTCGTAGTGACGCAGGTCCACCACGGCGTCGTGCAGCGTGGAGACCGACCCCGCGGTGCCGCCGTGGACCAGGTCCACCATCGCCCGCAGCGCGAGCACGGTGCCGGCCCGCTGGTGCCATTGACGGGGACCCAGCCGGTCCTGGGTGTCCAGGACCCTCCGGGCCTCGTCGAGCTCGCCGGCGGTCGTCAGGTTCAGGACCAGGTTGACCAGTGCGTAGACGCCGAACCTGGCCGAGAACTGCGGCGTGCTGACGGCCAGCTCATGGGCCGCGCGGGCCACCTCGATGGCCTCCGCGGCCTGCCCGGCCAGGCCCAGCAGGTCCGACTGCAGCAGGAGCAGGATGGCCCGGGTGCCGGGGTCGGTGCCGGGGTCCTCGATCAGCTGGCGGGACTGCGCCAGCAGTTCGTCGCGCCGGTCGTCCATGCCCGGGTCCAGCAGCAGGTTGATCATGGTCCGCAGGGACTCGGGAAGCGCGGGCTCGGTGGTCATGCGCGCCCGCACCCCGGCCAGCGCCTGCGGCAGGGCCGCCCAGCCGTGGGGCGCCTGGCCGTTGCGGACGAGGTCGAGGGCCAGCAGCCCGTAGACCTCGATCCGGTAGTCCGGGTCATCGGACCGGGCCGCCAGCTCCTCCAGTTCGGCCCGGGCCGTGCCCGTCCGGCCGCCCACGAGCATGAGTTCGGCCACCAGCAGGTCCGCACGCGGGTCCTCTCGCCCGGCCAGGAACGGGGCCAGGGCGCGCGCGGTCGGCCAGTCCTTGGTCCCCAGCGCCCGGTAGCCGGCGGCGATGATGTCCCCCAGGTCCACGGGATGCCCGCACTCCAGGGCCCACAGCACGGTGCGCGCGGTGGGCCGGTCGTGGATGGACCCGCCCACGGCCTGCCAGCGGGCGAACAGGTCCACGCTGCGCCCCGGAGGGATGCACGAGCGCAGGACCTCGGCGTGCAGGACCGCGGACAGGGTCACGGCATCGGCACCGGCCTCCCGGAGGAAACCGTTCTCGAGCAGGTCCTGGACGTGGTCGCCGCTCACCGCACGCAGGTGGGCCCGGGAGGCCACCCCGGCCAGGGCGAGCAGGTCCAGGCACTCCCGCTCTCCGGGCAGGAGCGAGGCCTGCATGGATTCCACCGTGTCCACGAGCCAGGCATCCGGGTCCGGGGCCGGACGGAGCAGGACCCAGGGGACGGCACGGCCCGGCAGGACCGAACCGCCCTTGGCCTGGACCAGCACCCCCTGGTGCAGGGCCGATTCCAGGAAGGCCTGGACCAGCCGGGGGTTGCCCCCGGTCATCCCGTGGATGGTGCGCGCCGCCCCCTGGGTCAGGGAGCCGCCGAGCGTCCGCTCGCACTGGCGCCGCACCTGGTCCGGGTCACCCGGTCCCAGGTGGACGGTGCGGAGCATGCCGGTGTCGGACAGCGCCGCGATCCCGGATTCCCGGCCGAGCAGACCGGTCCCGCTGGCCAGCAGGGTGGCTGCCCGGTTCTGGACCAGCTGGGCCAGGACGAAGGCGCTGGCGGCGTCCAGGTACTGGACGTCCACCACCACGATCACCGGGGTGGTGCCCAGCTGCTGGAGCGCCCGCAGCACCCCGACGGGCGTGTTGAGCTCGTCCAGTGCGGTCAGCAGGGGGACGAGGGCCCCGTACGGTATCTCGCGCAGCGACGGTGTGCACTGGACGGTGTGCACGTTGTCCGCCAGGCCGGCGATCTCCAGGGCGGCCTGGACGAGCGAGGACTTCCCCGTGCCGGGGCCGCCCAGGATCACCGCGCCGGCCCGGTCGGCTCCGAGCAGGTCCTCGACGAGCGTCGTGAGGTGAGGGGAATCGGTGGGGATCCCCGCGTGCTGGGGCCGCAGCCCCGTGGTCTGCTCGCTCATCGGCCCACCTGCAGCTGGGCCTGGGCGGCGGCGAGCCGGGTCAGGTCCGCCCGGCCCCGGACCTGCAGCTTGGCGTAGATCTGGTAGAGGTGTCCCTCGACGGTGCGGATGGAGATCCCCGTGATGCGGGCGATCACCGCGTTCGTCTTGCCGTCGACCACGAGCCGGGCGATCTCCCGTTCGCGGCGGGTCAGCTGGCCCATCCACTCGGGGTCGGTGCCGGCGTCGTCGGCCGGCCCGTTCTTCGCCCGCCGTGACGGGGCGGCGTCGGCGATCCGGCGCAGCACCTGGGGCGAGAGCCCCTTCAGCAGCGGCGAGTCCGCCTGTTCGACGTATGAGGCGCACCCGGCCTCCGCGAGGGCCTCGAGGGCCCGCACCAGCAGGTTCTCGTCGTCTTCCAGGACGGCCCGGGCCAGGAGCTGGTTGGGGGCCGAGGCCGCGGTCTGGGTGCGTGCGGCGGCCTGGGCCAGCCGCGGGGCGAGCCGGAGGTCCCCGGACTGGAAGGCGATCGCCAGGGCCGAGAACTCGACGGCGTACAGGCCGGCCTCGGCAGCCCGCTCGGCCAGGGCGGAGATACGGGCGAGGCTCGCCTCGGGTGAGTGGATCCGCGCGGTGGCCTGGGCCAGGAACAGCTCGGTCACCCAGCCGAGCCGGCCGAGGGGCTGACCCGCCAGCTGCCCGGCCTGGCTGTCCACCAGCGCCTGGAAGACCTCCGAGGCCCGGGTGTCCGCGCCGCCGTCGCCACCGTCACTGCAGAAGACCAGCAGGGCCCGGGCCGCCTGGAGCTCGTGCGGATTGCCCGTGGCCTCCAGCTGGGCCATCAGGCCCGCGGCCCGGCGGTACGCCGGCTCACGGTCTCCGGTCATGGCATCGACCGTGGTCAGGACCAGTTCCGCGTACTGCGCTGACTGCGGGTTCCCGTGATGGCCGTCGATGACCGTCTCGGCGAGGTCCCGGCACCGGTCCAGCTGCCCGCAGGCGAGCAGGACGTTCAGCATCGACTGCGCCAGGACGGAGCGGTCCGCGGGACTCAGCACGTCGTCGATGATCCCGGCGGAGTGGAAGCGGGTGAGCTCTGCGTCGAGCCGGTCCAGCAGGCGCAGTGCCCCGTCCTGGTCATCGCCCAGGGCCAGGGCCTCGGCCCGCAGGGCCTGGGCGCGGCAGCGCACGGACTCCCCGGTGACGTCCGAACCGCGCGGAGCCAGCAGCTCGGGCAGGTGCTCGGCAGGGATCTGGTCCAACCGGGCGTGTGCCTCGCGGAGGTCACCGCGCGCCACGGCCACGCTGGCCGCCAGCACGCTCAGGGACGCGGAATCCGCGACCGGCGCCCGCGTCAGCACGGCCTCGGCCCCGTCCAGGTCCCCCATGGCGATCCGGGCACAGCACTCGGCCCAGGCCAGGTGTGTCCAGGCGGACTCCCCTGCCGGACCGGGGTTCGACGCCGCGTGCCACCCGGATTCCACGAACAGGGACACCGCGCCCTGGACGTCACCGAGCATGATCAGTTCGTCGGCGGCCCGCAGCACGCTGTGGTACCCGGGATCCAGGGTCTGCAGCATGCCGGCCAGTTCGCGGCGGCGGTCCGGCTCGATCGCCGCCAGGGTCTCCGCCGACTGCACGGAGTCCAGCCGGGCGATCCGGCCGGACTGGTCACTGCGGATCTCCAGCGCGCCCCCGTCCTGCAAGGTGTCCAGCTCGTGCGCGAAGCCGATGTGGATGAGGTCGCTGACGGGCATGGGCCCGCAGACGGCCAGCATCTCGAGCAGGGAGCGCTGGCGGACGGGCAGGTGCCGCAGCGAGGTGGCCAGCAGACCGGTGGGGTCCATCCTCGGCAGGGCCCCGGGCACCATGATCCAGCCCTCCTCGGCACGCTGCAGCTTGCCGCTGGCCACGCAGTCACGCGCGAGCTGACGCAGGCGGCTGACCGAACCGCCGCTGTGGCGCCACAGCACGGTCGCCGCGAACCGGGACACCGGACCGTCGAGCACGTCCTCGATCAGCCTCTCACCGGCCGTGGGCGTCAACGGCCGCACCGTGATCCCGGCCACGAGGCCCGCGCGCAGCAGCGACACCAGGTCCACGGGGACGTCGGTCAGCCGCTCGCAGTGGACCACCAGGCAGATGCTGTCGACCTGGGCCAGCTGGGACAGCACCGTGATGGTGCCGGCATCGATCTGGTCCGGCTGGGAGACGATGACGACGGCCGGGGCGGCCCCGTCCGGGCGCAGGAAGCCCGACAGGGTGCGCAGCATGCCGTGCAGCGACGAGGGCGGCGTGCGGTCCAGTCCGGAGAGGAGGATGGCCAGGGCCCCGTACGGGGTGGCGGCCGCGAAGGCGCTGCCGTGCAGGCGGTAGACGGACCGCTCGGGCGGGAGGGCGGCGAGGGCGGCGAGGGCCGTCTCGATGGTCTCGCGCCGGTCACCGGCCTCACCGATCAGGACGGCACCGCGCAGGGCGTCGCCGGCGAGGATCCGGCCCAGCGCCGTGCTGGCCTCCTGGGGAGACTCCATCCACCGGCCGTCGGTGCCGGAGCCCAGCCAGGCGACCCCGGGCTGCTGCGCCAGGCGCGACCGCTGGGACACCGGTGGCTGGACCGGCGGTGACGCGTTGAGGGAGGGGGCCGGCGGTGCTGCCGGCGGGGCCGGTGCGACGGCACGCGGCAACGGGGGGACGGGCTCGACGGACAGGGTCCGGCCGGTCATGGGGAGACGGGGCCGGGGGGTCTGGAGCGAGCGTTGGGGTGAATGGGACCGATGAGACGTGTACATACTGGAGCGCCCTCTGTTCTGAACTGCCTCCGGAAGGGGGATTCCGGACATGATCGCGGGGATGCGTCACGACCTTGACAGGTGGCTTTCGTCACAGATCCTAGGGAGCAGTTCGGGGCGGGGGGAAGCCCTGACGACATGGGCGGACGCTTAGGAGGCGAAATCAACCCCCAAAATTAACCCTTGACGAAATGACCATCATGTGCCTATCGCCCTGACTGGGCGACACGGCATCGATCACGGTTCCGCCCATAGGATTCGAACCTATACTGCACGGCTCCAAAGGCCGGCGTGCTGCCGTTACACCAGGGCGGATCGGCCAGCGGGGCCGGCAGTCCATTCTGCCACAGTCACCTCGCGGGGCAAGGAGGGGATGCAGCGGCCGGGCCGGTCACCGCAGGCCAGGGCCGGGTCCTCGCCTACCCCTCGCCTACCCCTCGGCGACCTCGCCGGCCTCGAGCCAGGCCAGCTCGGCCTGTTCCTTGCGCTCGGCCAGCTCCTGCAGGTCGGCGTTGGCCCCGGCGAGCGCCTCGAAGTCCCCGGACTCGGACAACCGCGCCATCCGGGCGTGCAGTTCGGACTCCTCCTCGGCCAGTCGCGCCAGCTGTCGCTCCAGCCGGCCGGCCTCCTTGCGGGCCGCCCGCTTCTCGGCCTCGCTCGGACCGGACGGCACGGCCGCCGTCCCGGGTCCGGCGGGGGCACTCGAGCCCGTCCCGCCGCCGGCAGGCGGGGCCCCGGCACCACCGCCGGCGCCCGTGAGCCCCCCGACCCGCCCCGTACCCGGGGACTCCTGCTCCCGGCGCAGGGCCAGGTACTGGTCCACTCCCCCGGGCAGGTCGCGCACCCTGCCGTCCCCGAGCAGGGCGAGCTGGTGGTCGGTGACGCGTTCGAGCAGGTACCGGTCGTGACTGACCACCACGAGGGTGCCCGGCCAGCCGTCGAGCATGTCCTCCACCGCCGCCAGGGTGTCCGTGTCGAGGTCGTTGGTCGGCTCGTCCAGCATCAGCACGTTCGGCTCCCCCACCATGAGGCGCAACAGCTGCAGACGGCGCCGCTCGCCGCCGGAGAGCTCGGCCACGGGCGTCCACTGCCGCGACGTGCCGAAGCCCAGTTGCTCCAGCAGCTGCCCGGTGGACAGGTCCCTGCCGCCGACCTGGAACGAGTTGCCCTCCCGGGCCATGACCTCGGCCACCCGGAGGTGGGAGACCTCGTCGAGCTCCCGGACGTCCTGGGTGAGGATGGCGGTCTGCACGGTCTTGCCGCGCCTGACCCGCCCGGAGTCCGGCTGCACCTGCCCGTCGAGAAGGCGCATCAGGGTCGACTTGCCGGCACCGTTGACGCCCACGATCCCCACCCGCTCACCGGGGGCCAGCCGCAGCGTGACGTCGTCGAACAGGGTGACGGGCGCGCCGCCGTCGGGGCCGGGGATCGTGTAGGTGACCGACTCCAGGTCCAGGACGTCCTTGCCCAGCCGGGCGGTGGCCATCTTGGCCAGCGAGACGGAGTCCCGCGGTTCCGGCACGTCGGCGATCACCGCGTTCGCCGCCTCGATGCGGAACTTGGGCTTGGAGGTGCGGGCCGGGGCGCCGCGGCGCAGCCAGGCCAGTTCCTTCTTCACCAGCTGCTGCCGCTTGGACTCCATCACGGCCGCGGCGCGGTCCCGTTCGGCCCGGGCCAGCATCCAGGCCGCGTACCCGCCGTCGAAGGGCTCCACCGTGGCGTCGTGCACCTCCCACGTGCGGGTGCAGACCTCGTCGAGGAACCAGCGGTCGTGCGTGACCACGAGCAGACCGCCGTCGGTGGCCCGCCAACGGGTCTTGAGGTGCCCGGCGAGCCAGGCGACGCCCTCGACGTCGAGGTGGTTCGTGGGCTCGTCGAGGAAGATCAGGTCGTCGTCGCCGGCCAGCAACCGTGCCAGGGCGGTGCGGCGTCGCTGTCCGCCGGACAGGGTCCCAACGGTGCGCTCCCAGTCCAGGCCGCCGAGCAGGCCTTGCATGACGTCGCGGATCTTCGGGTCCGAGGCCCACACGTGGTCCGGGACGTCCCCGACGACGGCGTGCTTGACCGTGTCGGCATCGTCGAGGTCGTCCCGCTGGTCCAGCACGCCCAGGGTGACGCCGCCCCGGCGGGTGACCCGGCCGGCGTCGGGTTCCTGCTGGCCGGCCAGGATGCGCATCAGCGTGGACTTGCCGTCGCCGTTGCGGCCGACGAGGCCGATGCGGTCGCCCTCGTCCACGCCCAGGGAGACGGCGTCCAGGACGGTGCGGGTGCCGAAGGAGATGCCGATGTTCTCGGCGCCGAGCAGGTGTGCCATGAAGCGGTGTGGTCCTTGGGTTCGGGGGTGTGGGTGGGGCCGGGGTGTGGGTGGGGCCGGGGCGGAGGTCCCGCGGTGGGTGCCGGGCGCTAGAGCACTCGGGCTCCGTGCACCGGGCCGTGCACGGCGATCGCCGCCACGCCGGTGCGGTCCTCCAGGCGCGCGGCCAGCTGGAAGGACTCCTCCGCGCTGCGCGTCAGGAACATCACGGTGGGGCCGGAACCGGAGACCTGACCGGACAGCGCGCCCTCCTCTAGGCCGACGTCCAGCATCTCGGACAGCTCCGGCACCATGGTGGCCGCCGGGACCTGCAGGTCGTTGCGCAGCAGCAGGGCCAGTTCCTCGGCGTTGCCCGCGGTGAGGGCCTGGACGAGGTCCCGGTCCACCTCCGGGTCGGTGTCCGGGGTGGGCAGGGTGCCCTCCGCGCGCAGCCGGTCCAGCAGGGCGTAGACCTGCGGGGTGGACAGGCCGGTGGCAGCGGGCACCAGCACGAGGTGGACGGGGTGCCGGGCCAGCAGCGGGGTGAGCTCGTCTCCGACGCCGAGCCCGACGGCGGCCCCGCCCATCACCGCGAACGGCACGTCCGCGCCCAGCGACGCGCCGATCGAGGCCAGGTCCTGCCGGGACAGTCCCGCGTCCCACAGCGCGGCACAGGCCATCAACGCCGCCGCCGCGTCCGCCGAGCCACCACCCATGCCACCGGCCACGGGCACCTGCTTGGTGATCTCCAGGTGCACTCCGTGGGTGGCCGGGTCCAGTCCGAGGTGCTCGCGCAGCAGCAGGGCGGCCCGGGCGGCCAGGTTGGAGGAGTCCTGCGGGATGAGGTCCGGGTCCACGAAGACGCTGGAGTTGTCGGCGAGCGAGACGGTGACGTCCCCGTCCGCGCGGGGCGTGGCCGTGACCTCCTCGGCCATGGACACGGCCAGGTAGACGCTGGCGACGGGGTGGTAGCCGTCCGGCCGCGGGCCGCCGACGGCCAGGGACAGGTTCACCTTGCCGGGCGCCTGCGCGGTCACGTGGCTGAACAGCCGGCCGGACTCGGGGTGGGAGGCCGTCGGGCTCATGCGCCGGTACCCCGTTCCGGCCGGGCGGCGGCGATCCGGGCGAAGGCCTCGATGCCCAGCACCTCGCCGCGGGCCCGGGGGTCCACTCCGGCGGCGCGCAGGGCGGTCTCGGCGGCGACGGGCGAACCCGCCCAGCCGGCCAGCGCGGCGCGCAGCGTCTTGCGGCGCTGGGCGAAGGCGGCGTCCACGACGGCGAAGACCTGCTTCCGCGTGGCCGTGGTCTCCGGCGGGTTGCGCCGGGTGAAGGCCACGAGCCCGGACTGGATCTTGGGCGCGGGCCAGAAGACGTTCTTGCCGATGGTCCCGGCCTTGCGTACCTCGGCGTACCAGGCCGCCTTGGCCGAGGGCACCCCGTAGACCTTGGAACCGGGGTCCGCGGCGAGGCGGTCGGCCACCTCCTCCTGGACCATGACCAGTCCGTGCCGCAGCGAGGGGACCTCCGCCAGGAGGTGCAGCAGCACCGGGACGGCCACGTTGTAGGGCAGGTTGGCCACGAGCGCGGTGGGGGGACCGGGCGCCCGGGCGGGGCGCACGGAGTCGATGGCGGCGGCGGAGACGTGCATCGCGTCGGCGAGCAACACCCCCAGGCGGTCACCGGCTCCTGGCCGGAATTCGGACGCGGTCTGGGCCAGGCGCCCGGCCGGGACCGGGTCGATCTCCACGGCGGTGACCGCGGCGGCGGCGTCCAGCAGGCCCAGCGTGAGGGAGCCCAGGCCGGGGCCGACCTCCAGGACGTGTTCCTCGGCCGTGGTCCCGGAGGCGGCCGTGATCCGCCGGATGGTGTTCGGGTCGATGACGAAGTTCTGCCCGAGCGTCTTCGTGGGACGCAGGTCCAGCTCCGTGGCCAGCCGGCGGATGTCGGTGGCGGAGAGCAGGGGGGCGTCAGGGGCGGTCACGCGTTCCATCCTACGGGGGCGGCAATGCCCAAGGGCCCGCCGGAGCGGGCCCTTGGGGACAACGGGTGTTCGGTGGCTCGCGCCGGGGAGCCGTGGATCAGCGCAGGCCGAGCTTGGAGGAGCAGGCGGGCCAGTGTCCCCAGCCGCCGTTGGCGCGCAGCACCTCGGCGGTGGCGATCTGCTCGGCGGGCGTGGCCTGGTGCGGCAGCGGTGCGTAGCGGGTGCCGCCGGCCCCGGCCCAGGAGGAGGCCGAGAACTGCAGGCCGCCGTAGTAACCGTTGCCGGTGTTGATGGACCAGTTGCCGCCGGACTCGCACTCGGCCAGGGCCTGCCAGGCACCCGAGGCGGGGGCGGAGGCCTGCTCGGGCCGGGGGGCGGGGGTGGTCTCGCGCGGAGCGGACGGGCGGGCGGCGGAGGAGCTGGACGGGGCGGATGCGGCCGCCTCGGTGCGGGTCGGCTGCGCGGCCTGCCGCGGGGCGGGCTTCGGGGCCGGGGCCTTGGTGCCGACGGCGATGCGACGGTCCACCGGCTCGCGCACGGTCTCGGTCGCGGTGGCCTTGCGGCCGGTGACCTTGCCGTCCACGGTGGTGACGGTCCACGTGGTGACCTGCTTGCCGGCCCGGCCCTCGGCGACGACCTCGGTCCTGCCGCGGGCCAGGTCCTCGTCCTGGACCTTGACGGTCTCGAACGGAACGGCCTTCGCGGTGGTCGTCGTGGCGGTGTCCACGCGCTGCACGGTGACGGTCATGCCGGAGGTGACGGGGGTGTCCCCGGCGGGAGAGAGGCGGTCATTGCCGTCGAAGTCGACCTTGCCCTGGCGCAGGGCCTGCTCGACGGTCGCGGCGCCGGTGGCGAAGGCCCGCTCGAACGTGCCGGACTTCACGGTGACGGCCTTGGGCAGGACCACGTCGACCTGCGAGGCCCGCTCCAGGTTCAGGACGGTGGAGCCCAGGGACCCGGCATCGGCGTCGTCGGCACCGGTGGCGGAGGCCGGGGCCGCGTCGTCGGCGGAGGCGGTGGCCTCGGCGCCGCGCTGGGTGGACACGAGGGCCACCAGTCCCACGATCACCAGGGCGAGGGTTGCCACCTGGGCGATCAGCTTGGCCAGACGGCCCTTCATCACTCGTGCCATGGATATCCAGTCGTCGTCGCATCCGGGCACGGGTTCAGGTCGGGCCCATGGCAGGCGTCCGACGGCCCGATCCGGCCAATTGGTGATCTACGATAACGGCTGGATAACAAAGATATCAAATTGGTCACGAACCGGCGTGGTCAGCGCGCCTTTCCCGCCTGCCGGTGCAGCCCTCAGAACTCGCCGTAGACCCTCCGGGTGTTCGCCGCGATCGCCGCGCTGAGGGCGTCGACCTCCATGCCCCGGACCTCGGCCATCCGCCGGACCGTCAGGGGCACCAGATAGGGCGCGTTCGGCCGGCCGCGATGAGGGTGCGGGGTCAGGAAGGGCGCGTCCGTCTCCACCAGGACCAGGTCCTTCCGGGCCTCGGCCAGGGCGGCCCGGAGGTCGTCGTTCGCGGCGAAGGTCACCGGGCCGGCGAAGGACATGTACCAGCCGTGCTCGTTGCAGGTCCGGGCCAGGGCCGCGTCGCCGGAGAAGCAGTGGAACACCACCTTCTCCGGCAGGTCCGGGGTGTCCAGCAGGATCCGCACCACGTCCTCGTGAGCGTCGCGGTCGTGGATCTGGACGGCCTTGCCGAGGCGGTGGGCCAGGTCAAGGTGCCACCGGAACGCCTCCTGCTGGGAGCCGACCCCCTCGGGCCCGGTGCGGTAGTAGTCCAGCCCGGTCTCCCCCACCGCCCGCACCCGCGGGTGGGCGGCCATCTGCTCGATCTGCTCCAGGGCGGCCTCGAGGTGTCCGCGCTCGGCCAGCCGGGCGGCGTCGTTGGGGTGGATCGCCACGGCCCCGAGCAGTCGGGGCTCCGCCTCGATGGCCGCCAGGGTGAACCGGGCCGACTCCACGTCGCAGCCGACCTGGACGGCACCGGACACCCCGGCGGCCGCGGCCGCGTCCATGGCCTGGTGCACGTCCACGGTCACGAGACCGTCACGGAAGTCCAGGTGGGTGTGGTTGTCCACCACGGGCACCGTGAGCGGTTCGGGGGCGGGCGGGTACTCCAGGCGCCGCTTGCGCCGCGACTTCTCCTCGGTGGGCTGGCGCCGGCGTTCCCCGGGAACGGCGGGCGCCCCGGGCTCCTCGTCCGGGGCCGGACGGTAGGCCGCCGGGACCGCTGCGTCCGGGCGGCCGACGCGATCACCGCTGCCGGCGGGATCGGTGGACGGGGCGGTGCGGACGTCGTCAGGAGTGGACATGCCTTCATGCTAGGGCGCGGGCCGGGCCGCATGACCGCGGGAGTCGGCACCGACGGACGGGCGCGGCCGCCCTCGATACGATGGCCGGATGACTGAACCGCAGGCCACCGTCCTGTTCGTGTGCACGGGCAACATCTGCCGTTCCGCCTACGGCCACCACCTGCTGGCCCGTCGGCTGGAGCATGACGCCCCGGGCCGGTACCGGGTCGTCTCGGCGGGCACCCAGGTCAACCCGCGGCTCACGGTGCCGCCACAGGTCCACGCCCTGCCGCGGGCCGGCTCGCTGCAGACCCTCACCGACCATGCCCCCATGCAACTGACCGGGCGGGCCGTGGGCGGGGCCGACCTGCTCCTGGCCGCCACCTCCGACCACTCGGCCGTCATCCTGCGGGAGACGCCGGCGGCGCTGAACCGGTCCTTCACCATGCTCGAGTTCGGGGCAGCGGCCCGGGCGATGGCCACGGGGGAGATCCCGGCATGGCCCGCCCCGGCGGCGGGATCGACCACCCTGGCCGAGGACGTCCGCTCGCTGGCCCGGCACGTCTCGCGTCATCGCCCCAGGGTCCGCGGATCCCTGGCGACGATCGACCTGCCCGACCCGTACGGCCAGGCGGACACCGCCTACACGGAGATGGCGTCCGCACTGGAACCGGCCGTCGAGCACATCGCCGACCTGCTGGTCGGCCTGGCCCGCCGCGACTGAGGGACCGGGCGGTACGGCGGGACTGAGGGTCGGGCGGCGGGGCGGACCGGCGTCGGCCGGCTCAGCGCCCGGGCGCGGGGTGGAACCGCTGCTGGGCCTTCTCCAGGCCCGACTCCACCAGTTCCACCACGGCGTCGGCCGCCCGGTCCACGTGCAGCGGCAGCAGCTCGCGCTCGGCCGCGGTGAACGGACGCAGCACGTAGTCCGCGGCCGGCTGGCGCCCGGGAGGCCGGCCGATCCCGACCCTCACCCGGGGGTAGTCCCGGGTGCCGAGCACCTGGGAGATGGACTTCAGGCCGTTGTGCCCGCCCTCGCCTCCACCGGTCTTCAGGCGCAGGGTGTCGAAGGGGATGTCCAGCTCGTCGTGCACCACGATCAGGTGCTCGGGCCGGATCGAGTAGAACCGCGCCAGGGCGCCCACCGGGCGCCCTGACACGTTCATGTAGCTGGCCGGCTTGGCCAGGATCAGCTTGGGTCCGCCCGGACGCACGTGCGCGGTCCCGACGGCGGCGCCGGCCTTGTGCGCGGTCAGTCCGGTGCCGAAGCGCCCGGCCAGCTCGTCCACGACCATCTGGCCGACGTTGTGCCGGGTGCGGGCGTAGTCGGGCCCGGGGTTGCCGAGCCCGACCACGAGCCACGTCGCCGACGCACCGCCGGAACCGGCCGCCGACGACGAGGTACCCTGCACGGTCATCGGGTCGATCAGCCCTCGGCCGGGGCCTCGGAGGCGCCCTCGGCCGCCGCCTCGCCCTCACCGGTCTCGCCCAGGTCCTGGACGGTGGGCTCGGAGATGGTGGCGATGACGTAGTCGTCCTCGAGCTCCAGGGTGGTGCCGGCCGGCAGCTGGATGTCGCGGCCGTAGACGTGCTCGCCCGCGGCGCGGCCCTCGATGACGATGGTGACGTTGTCCGGCAGGTGGGTGGCCTCGGCCAGCACCGGCACGGTGGCCTCCTCGAGGTTGAACACGGTGTTCGGGGCGGCCTCGCCCTCGACGTGCACGGGCACGTCCACGACGACCTTCTCGCCCTTGCGCACCACGAGCAGGTCGAGGTGGTCGACGGTCTGCTTGATGAAGTTGCGCTGGATGTCCTTCGGCAGCACGAGGTGCTCCTCGCCGTCGTGCACCAGCGTCAGCAGGGCGTTCGGGTTGCGGACGGCCAGCGTGGTCTGCTGGGCCGGCATCAGGATGTGGACCGGGTCGGTGCCGTGGCCGTAGACGACGGCCGGGATCTGGCCGGCGCGGCGGGCCTGGCGCGCGGCACCCTTGCCGAAGTCGTCACGCAGGGTGACCTGGATCTTGATCATGTCGCTCATGGTTCTCCTCCTGTACTCGCTCTCCACTCCACCGTCGGTGGAACGGGCCTTCCAGGCAGGACTTCGCCGCATCCCCTCGCGCGGACCGGCCGGGAGTCTGGACTGGACCCACCGGGACGACGGTCCAGGAGGTGCGGCGGCCTCGTCGATCACGGAGCGGGACGCTCCCTCGCCTGGGCAACGCCGACCATCCTACCAGTGGTGCCAGTAGGCTGGCGGAACGACCCGGCCGTGGTGTCCGCACCCCTATCCCCAGGAGGACCCGTGGAGAACCCGCAGCAGGACTGGGAGGCCGGTGGTGAGCGGCTGACGGCCACCACCGCCGCCATGCTCTCGGCCATGGACTCCGTGGTGGACGGCAAGCACCGGGCGGTCCGCACGGCCGTCCTGGTCCTGCTGGCCGGCGGCCACCTGCTGGTGGAGGACGTCCCCGGCGTGGGCAAGACCCTGCTGGCCAAGGCCCTGGCGCGGACCGTGGGCGGCACCGTCAACCGCATCCAGTTCACCCCGGACCTGCTGCCCTCGGACGTCACGGGGGTCTCCGTGTTCAACCAGGACCGGCACACCTTCGAGTTCCGGGCCGGGGCGGTGTTCGCCAACGTCGTGATCGGCGACGAGATCAACCGGGCCTCCGCCAAGACCCAGTCCGCCCTGCTGGAGTGCATGGAGGAACACCAGGTCACCGTGGACGGCACCACCCACCGGCTGGACGAGCCGTTCATGGTGGTGGCGACCCAGAACCCGGTCGAGTCCGAGGGCACCTACCCCCTGCCGGAGGCACAGCGGGACCGGTTCATGGCCCGGATCACCATGGGCTATCCGGACGAGGACGCCGAACTGCAGATGCTGCGCACCCACCACGGTCCGCTGCCCTCGGCCGCTCCCGTCAACCGGCTCGCCCCGGTCACGTCCACCGACGACGTGTTGCAGATGATCGAGGCCGTCTCCCGGGTGCACGTCTCCGAGCCCGTGGCCCGGTACGTGGTGGCCCTGGGCCGGGCCAGCCGGCAGCACGCGGACGTGCTGGTGGGAGCCAGCCCCCGGTCCCTGCTGCAGCTCACCCGGGCGGCCAAGGCCGAGGCCGCGCTGAACGGCCGGTCCTACGTGACGCCGCAGGACGTGACCGACGTCGTGGGGGTGGTGTTCCCGCACCGGTTGATGCTGCGGCGCCGGTCCGCGCACGACGCCGCGGAGGCCGAGGCGGTCACCGACCGCATCCTGCACTCCGTGGCCGTCCCGGCCGGCGTCTGAGACCGGGTGGGACGATGGGCACCGGTCCGCTGAAGCCGACGACGCGGGGGCTGGCCATCGGGGTGGCCGCCGCGGTGCTGGTGCTCGGCGGGCTGGTCCTGGGACGGCGGGAGGCCATCGCGATCGGGCTGTTCCTGGCCGCGCTCCTCGCCGCCTCCCTGGCCGCGCTGGCCGTGCACGCGCACCTGGCCCGCCGGACCCGGTTGGTGCGCACGGTGTCCCCCCGGGTCCTCGTGGCCGGGGGCGACGTGCGGGTGACGTTCTCGGGCGTGGTGCCCGGCCTCAGGGACGCGCTGCCCGGCCGCGCCCCGGTCCCGGTGCCGTCCGGTGGTTACCGGTGGCCGGCACCCCGGCGGGGGGTGTACGACGTCGGCCCGGCCCTGACGCACCTGCGCGGCCCGTTCGGCCTGTGGACCGGGAGCGCACCGGTGGCGGCCACGAGCCGGGTGCGGGTGCTGCCCCAGCCGCTGGACGACGAGGCACTGGACGGGGTCCTGCGGGCCGGGACCGGGGAGCACGACGCGGCGGACCTGCTCGGCAGCGAGGCGGCCCCGGATGACCTGCTCGTGCGGGACCACCGGGACGGGGACGCCCTGACGCGGGTGCACTGGGGTGCCACCGCCCGCACCGGACGGCTCATGGTGCGCCAGGAGGAGTGGGCGCACGACCCCTGGACCGTGGTGGTCCTGGACTGCCGGGCAGTCTCCTTCGCCACCGGCCGGCACCAGGTGGACGGCGGGGCGGGCCGGGGCTGGACGACGTCCGCGGCGTTCGAACGGGCGGTCAGCGTGGCCGCGGCGGTCATCGACCGGTTGCACTCCTCCGGCCACCACGTGCTGCTGATGGACCAGGACGGCAACCGGCTGGAGCCCGAGCTGGCCGCCGCCGTGCTCGAACCGGCGCTCCGGGAGGCGGCCTGGACCGCCGCCCTGCCCTCCCAGGTCACCACCGTCATCGCCCTGCTGGGCACCGCGGTCGGGCAGGACGTGCCGGTCATGGTCACCCTGCCCCGCACCCTGCACCGCGTGGCCCTGCTGTTCGGGGCCGGTGAGGCCGTGCCGGTCGGGCCCGCCGGACCGGTAGGGCCCGCCGCCGCGCTCGAGCAGGACGGCTGGCTGGTGGCGGGGGTCCGGACATGACCGGCGTGCTGTCCCGGGCCGGGGCCGCCTGGCTGCTGGCCGCCCTCACCGGTGCCCTGGTGGTCGCCGCCGCGCTGTCCCTGGGCGCCGTGTTCGATGCCCCGCCCGCGGCCTGGTTGCCGCCCTCGTCCGTGCCGGCCGTCCTGGGACTGGCCGGGGCCGCCACCGTCCGCTCCCTCGGAGGCCGGGTGCTCCGCCCCCTGCTGGTGGGGCTCGCGGTCGCCGCCGGGGCCTGGTGCCTGCAGTGGTGGCCCGAGACGCTCCTGGCGGGACTGCTGCCCCAGCAGGAGACGGCGGGGGCGATCGCCGCCTCGGCCGCGGAGCTGCGCGAGACCATCTGGACGGACACCGTCCCGGTGACGCCCACGGATCCGGCGCTGGCCGCCGTCGGGGCGGTCCTGGCACTGACCGCCCTGGTGACCGACGCGATCGCCGTCGGGTTGCGCTCCCCCGCGATCGCCGGGATCCCGCCGCTGGCCCTGATCGGGGGTGCGGCCGTGATCACGGCGGGGGTGACCCCGTGGCCGGCCCTGGCCATCGCCGCCGGGGCCTGGCTGGCCCTGCTGGCGGTGGGCAGCGACTCCCTGCTGTCCCTGATCCACGAGGCGCCCGCCCCCGGGGCCCGCCCGGAGTCCGACCGGCCGGCCGGTGGCGCCTCCTGGCCGGCCGGCACGGTGGCGACCGGCGCGGCGGCCGTGGCCGCCCTGGTGGCCGGAGCCACCCAGGTGCCGTTCCTGGCCACCGGGCTGGCCCCCGAGGGGCAGCGCTTCGTGCTCGGCCAGGGTGCGGGCCCGGTGAACCCGGCCGCCGATCTCGGCCGCGAGCTGCGCAGCTCCACCGGGTACGCCGGGATCCGCTACGAGACCGAGGACGGCCGGGGCGTCTACCTGCGCACCGCGGTGGTGGAAGATGTCCAGGACTCACCCTGGGAGGCCGTGCCGCCCCAGTACTCGGGGCCGCCCACGATCACGGGCTTCGACCCCGCCGGTGCGCGGCTGGCCGGCGGTTCGGACCGGCTCCTGGCGCAGGCCGCCGCCGGTGGGGACGGTCCGTGGTCGGTGGTGAGCCTGTCCCTGGACGACTGGTCCGGGAACTGGGCCCCGCTGCCGGACCAGGTCTGGCGCGTGGACCGGGTCGTGGGCGACTGGGGCTGGCAGGTGGAACCGTCCACCTCCGTCGCCTACCGCCGGGAGTCGACTCCGGTGGAGCTCGACTACCGGGCCGCCGTCGTCCCCGTGCGGATGGGCCTGGAGGAGCTGGCCTCGCTGACCCGCCCGGGCGCCCCGCAGGGCATCTACAACCGCTGGGGCTCCGGACCGGAGCTGGAGGGCTCCCGGGTCGAGGCCCTGGCCCAGGAGGTCACCGCCGGGATGACCAACCCCGTGGAGCAGGCCGCCGCCATCCAGGCGCACCTGACCTCCGGGCGCTTCACCTACTCCGAGACCGCCCCCGTGGAGCGGGGCTACGACGGCTCGGGACTCCGGATGACGGAGCAATTCCTCGAGGCCGGGGCCGGATACTGCATCCACTACGCCTCCGCGATGACCATGATGGCCCAGTCCGTGGGCATCCCCGCCCGGGTGGTGGTGGGCTACGCACCCGTCGCCGCGACCCCGGGCACCGGGACGCAGCACCGGGTGACCTCGGACCGGGCGCACTCCTGGCCGGAGCTGTACCTGAACGGCGTCGGGTGGGTCCCCTTCGAGCCCACCCCGGGGGTGGGACGGACCCCCAGCTACACGCAGGCCCAGGGGTCCGGTGACCCGACGCCCGAGGCCGACCCCAGGCTGCCCGGAACGGCCGCGTCGCCGAACGCGCCCCTCCCCGCGTCCGGATCCGGCGGGGAGGGAGCGGGCTCTGCGGGGCGGGACGGCGCGGCCCGCGTCGACCGGACGGTCGGCTCGATGGTGCTCGGCCTGACGCTGGCGGCGGCCCTGGCCGGACTGGCCGTGCTGCCCCGC
>ENA-UOUJ01000122-UOUJ01000122.1-activated-sludge-metagenome-genome-assembly--contig:-NODE-122-length-68952-cov-16.585686_pt1 | contig 68952 bp, 63 predicted proteins | sample MGYA00249839_ERZ747224 | MGnify/ENA primary metagenome ERZ747224 (study PRJEB28782, sample SAMN03220277) | activated sludge metagenome | biome: wastewater; feature: sewage sludge; material...
GCCCGGCCAGCGGGGTGGACGCGGGCAGGCCGGCGGACTCCATCTGCTCCACCGTCATGGCGTGCGCCGCGTGGGCCGCGACCCGGCGCTGGCGGGCCGGGGTGCCGCCGTCACGCAGGAGGCGTTCCACGGAGGCCAGCTCCGCGGCGCACCCCAGCCGTTCGGCCACCGGGGCCAGGCGCTCCAACTCGGCGCGCAGGTGCTCGGTCACCAGCATCTCGTCCCCGGCGGCGTTGAGGATGATGATGGCGTCCAGCCCGTAGCGGGCGGCGCGCCACTTGTTCTCCTGCACGTGCCACGGGGCCATGGTGGGGGCGGTGCCGCCGGGCGGACCACCGAACGGGGCGGAATGGTGATGGCATTGGAGCTCATGGTCGGGTCTAACGGTGGGCGATGCCGTGGTGACCCCCCAAAGCGGCAAAGCCACTGTAGGCCCGCCCCGCCGGCCAAGCCGGGGCTTCGGCGAGGTCTCGTGACGCCGGATGACGCCATCGGTGCTGCACCGGATGGGAGGCGCCCGGTTGTGACCTGACATGACGGTTCGTGCCGTCTTAATGGCCACCCGGGGATGTCCGCGACCACACTCGACCTGCCGATCTCGCCGCGAGATGCCAGCTCCCGACGAATCCTGGTTCGGTGAAGGACTCTTTGCGAAGGACGTTCCATGACTACTCAACCCAGTCCCGCACCGTCTGGGGTATCCCGCCCGGGGCGGTCGGTCGCGTTCTTTGTGCTCGCGGCCGGATTCGTCGCGGCGCTGTTGCCGGTCTTCCACTGGTCCCTGGGCGCCGCGGCGACCGCGATGACCTACCTGATCGGCACGGCCGCGCTCATCACCGTGGGCATCATCGCCGTCTACCTCAGCGGGCGCACCGCCGAGGGGACCGTTGAAGCGGAAGGGGCCGGCCAGTGAACATGCTCATCGGTTACGGGGCCATCGCGCTGTTTTTGGCAGTGGTCGTGGTCGTGCTGGAACGCACCCGCGTCCGCTCGTCCGGTTTCAGCGACTACACCACCGGGGGCCGCTCGTTCGGCCCGTGGTTCCAGACGATGTCCTTCCTCAACACCTGGCTGGCCGGGTCCGTGTTTATCTCCTTCGCCGGGATGGTCGCCGGTGGCGGCATCATCGGTTACTACCTGGTGTTCTACTCACTGCTGGCCCTGGCGTTGATGTTCTTTATGGCCAAGCCCGTCCACGTCTGGGGCAAGCGGTTCGACCTGCGGACCCAGGCCGAACTGCTCGGCTTCCGCTACAACTCCCGCGCCGTGCGCCGCACCGCCGGGCTGATCGCCCTGGTGGCCGCGTTCCCGTGGATCGTGCTGGGCATGCAGTCATTGGGCCTGGTGTTCGTGCACTTGGGTTTCGGGGCGACCCCGGCCGTCGTGGCGATCATCCTGAGCATCCTGGTGCTGTCCTTCCGTCAGATCTGGACGGTGCGGATGGGCATGCGTGGGGTCGTCATCTCGGACATGGTCCAGGGCATCGTGGCCTACGGGGTTGGACTGGTGGTCATTGTCGGCCTGCTGGTGTACCTGCTGGTCCATGGCTATGGGTTCGACGCCGTGCCGGAGGGTTACTACCTGCTGCCGGGCCCGGGCAGCGAGGCCGGCCCGCTGTACTTCTTCTCGCTGGTGTTCGTGGGTGCGATCGGGGGTTGGTGCTGGCCGGACGTGTTCGTGCGCCTGTTCACCGCGCGCAGCACCGCGGCCATCCAGAAATCCACGGTGTTGTCCGCGCCGATCCTGATGGCGTTCTCCACGGGCCTGTGCACCGTGGCGCTGCTGGCCGCGTCCTTCCCCGGCGTGGCCGAGGACCCGAACTCGGTGTGGTTCACCGTCGCGGCCGTCGGCGGTCCGGTGCTGGTGGCTCTGGCCGGGGTGATCGTGCTGGCCGCGACCATGGGAAATATCGATGCGCTCATCCAGGCCTCCAGCGCCCAGCTCTCCAATGACTTCACCCGCACGGTGCCGGACGCGCAGAGCCAGGGCGAGACCCGGATGGCAAAGATCGGCACCGTCATCATCACCGTGGCCGCAGCCGTCTGCGCGCTGATCTGGCTCGAGGCCCCGGCCCTATACATGCTGGCCATCGTCTCCTACGCCGGGATCGTGCAGTTGGGCCCGACCCTGTACTTCGGGTTGTTCTGGAAGCGCGGCAACGCCGTGGCCGCCGTGGCCTCGATGCTGGCCGGCATCGGCACGGCCGGGGTACTGCAGGTCATCTACCCGACCTCCGTGCCCTGGCTCGGTGGGGTGACCTCCGGCGTCGCCGGGCTGCTGGTCAACACCGCGGTGTACATCGCGTGCGCCTACCTGGTTCCGACCGGCACCGAGGAACGACGCCGGGTCGACGCGTTGTTCGCGCCGCTGGCCACCGCCGCCCACCGGCAGGCTCAGGATGTCGAACCAGTGCCCGGCCAGGAACTGGATCCCGTGCGTTCCTAACCTCTGGCTCATTGCGGCTCCCAACAAGACCGCATACGCCCCCGGCGCCTTGTGGGCCAAGATGTTCGGCGTCGACCGGCCGAACGAACGCCACCCCGCTACACGCTATCGCGGAGCGTTTGCCGAACCCGTGGAGGACCTCGCCAAGTTGAGTCCCGCATAGTGGTGTAACGCCCGGTGGTCGGGCACGTCGTCTCAGAGGTGGACGCGGCCACCGTGTGATCCTTCGAGTGAACCTCTCACAGCACCCTCGAGTGGACACCGACACCGCCCTCACCCTCGGCCTCAGCGCCTGACCCCGTGAAGGATCAGACCACTACACCACCACAAGGGGCTTGACCCCGGGATCGAACAGGTTCACTTGGATGTCTCTGTGATCTCGCGTTTTCAATTTCGGCACGAGCATTGACCCTTGATGTTGTGGTGGCTGATGGGGCTTGCATTTCTATAGCAGTGGTCTTTGCCCGTGACTTCGACCAGCCGGGAGCAATCGAGATGATCGCGGCATGACGGCGATCCGTCTTAAACGCCAATGGAGGAGGGGCATACTGGTCAGCCGGCTGAGCCTGTTCGGGTCTTGGCTAGGTTAAAGTTCCTGGCGCAGCGACGTGCTTGCGCTCGAAGACGGCCCGGCGTCCCAACTGGTCCATCTCAGGCAAGCAGGTGCTTGGTGAAGGCCAGGTGCGTGATGGACTCCGGGTCGGCGTCCAGGTCGAAGCCGGCTTGGTATCCGGTGGCCAGGTACAAGTGTTTTGCCTCGGGCTGTCGGGGGCCGGTGGTCAGGTATAGCCTCCGGTAGCCGTTGCGGATCGCCTCTGCTTCCAGGTGGGTGAGGACGAATCGGGCCAGGCCCCGCCGGCGATGCTCCTGGTGGGTCCAGATTCGCTTCAGCTCCGCGGTGTGCCGGTCATATTGTCGGTAGGCCCCACCGGCCACTGACTGCCCGCGCTCCTGGACGATGAGCAGCGCGCCGTGCGGGGCTGCGAACTCCTCGGCTGGGTAGCGGCGCATTTCCTCGCTGGCCCCGCCGTACATCGAACCGTAGCGGGTGTCGTACTCGATCGTCAGTCCCTCGATCAGCGGGGTGACGCGCGGGTCGTCCATGGGCAACCGCAGAACGATCCACTCCGCGACGTCGGCGGGGCCGATGCGCGCGGCCGCGGTCGGGTGGCCCGGGGAGACGGGCACCACGTCTGGTGGCGGACCGGGGGACAACGAGGTCGCCGGCTGGGGCGAGACCGGGGCGGTGGGGTGGTTCATGGCATCATCCGACACTGCTGTGGGCCATGGCGATGCGGGCGATCATCTCATCCTCGGGAAGGTCCGGCACCTCGAGGGCATCTTCGGTCGAAGGCCGTTCCGGTTCCCCGGCCAGGGCGGTCAGGATGGTGCGGGCCAGGGCGTCCGTGTCCCGGAAGGGTGCGGCGTTGCTCCGCGGCCGGGCGAAGGCGCCTTGCCCCCAGCCGGTGGTGCCGGCGCCGACCGCGAACAACCGGTCGGCCGGCACCTGGCCGGAGGTCACGACCCGTTGGTCTGGGTCGACCAGCATCTTGCCGGAGCCTGCCGGGTCCTCGACCGCGATCCCGTCGGCCTTGAGCTGCCGGAGCAGGGGTTCAGTGGCCGTGGTCAGGGTCGCTGCCGGCAGCCGCGCCTCGACGAGCGCACGAGCACTGATCCTGACGGGGGACTGGGAGGAGGCAGCGGTGAAGACCCCGCGCTGCTCGTCGGTGCCCACTTCCAGGCCCGGCCCGAGGAACCGCACCAGGCCGGTCTCGTGCAGGGCGAGCAGTTCGCGCAGGCGGTGGGCCGGTGGCCCGGAGTCCACGAAGCTGAAGAAGCCGTGCCACCATCCGGAGACGATGCTGCGTGATTCCGGGGTCAAGGCCCCCAGCGGCAGCACTCGGCCGAGTTCCATGTAGACGCCGAGCACGCCGAGGAACAGTCCCAGGGTCTCTGAGTTCTGGCCACTGTCGCGCAGGTCCAGGTCCCGGGAGATGTATCCGGTGATGGCGCGCTGGACCTCGTCCATCCCGGAGAACTGCCGGTCGTGGAACGGCCGGTTCACGTCCTCGAATTCCAGGCGGTCCGCATGGTCTGGGACGGCGCCGGCGACCAGGGCGCGGCGGGAATCGGAGTACCAGTCCGTGGCCGCGAACCGTTCGGAGAAATCCGTCCACGGGAGGCGGACGCGCTCCGGGTGGCCGGTGACCAGTTCACGGTAGTAGGCGTAGGCCATGTCCTTGGCCATGAGCGGCCAGAGGTGTGTGGCGAAGTCGAGCAGACCGTGCTCGTCGCGCAGGGCGTCCACCGCTGCCCGGGTCAGGAACCGCGGCGGTTCTGCGGGCAGACCCTTCAGTCCGCCGCGGATCTTGGAGTGGTAGGGCACGCCGCGGCGGGAGCCCACCCAGAGCCGCGGTTCAAGGCCCGAGGGTCGGTACAGCAACCGGCCGTCGGGCCGTTCGTGGAAGGATCCTCCGCGGCCTTCCATGACCAGCACCATCAGGTCGATGAACGCCAAGCCCATACCGGCGACGATGACATCCTCTCCCGGTTGCAGCACCGCCAGGTCGACGTCGTTGGTGTAGGCCGGCGGGACATGGACCACGCCGTGGGCGGCGTGCGCTGCAGCGAAGCAGGCGAAGCGCGCGGACTCCTCCGGCGGGGTGGACTCGGTGTGCCCGACGGCCACGACGACGGCATCGGCGCCCAGTTCGGTACCTCCGGCCAACTGGACCCGCCAGCGGTCGGTGCCCTCGCGGTGGATGCCGACCGCGGTGTCCTGGTGCACCGTGAGGCAGAGGTGATCGCCGAGGCGGGCGACCGTGCGCTGGAAGAACCATTCCAGGTACACGCTGTGGAGCCGGCGCGTCGGGAAGTCTTGCGGGCCCAGCTCCTGCAACTGGTGGCGCAGATCCTCGTCCAGGGGTGGAACGTCGGCCAACCGGCCGTCCAGCACGGCGTCGCGCCACTCGGTCAGGGACGGCCCGTCCTGCGCGGGGCCGGCGCACTCCACGGAGTCGTCCGTGAACAGGGTGACGTCCTGAGCCATGGAGTTCAGCTTGAGAAGCGGGCTCTGTTCGCGCCGCCAGATTCGCCCGGAACCGGGACTGAAGGGCTCGACCAGGTGGACGTGCACCGGCCCCGGGGCGAGCAGGGGCGCGTTGGCGGCCAGGCGTTCGAGCAGCATGGCGGCCCGCGGCCCACCACCGACCAGGACCAGGTCCCGGCCGGCGGTGCCGTATGCGGTGCCTGTCATATGTGCCATGCGGTGTCCTCCGTGATCGGTGCGGCGGCCCCCAGCGTAGAAACAGGCCGCCGGCTCGGCGAGGGCGACGGTTAAGACACGTCAAGCTGCGTCGCAATCCCGGCCCACGCGGCCGGAATGACACAGGGCGACACACAGCGCCGCGGATGCGTCGTCCGATGACCTCCGGTGACACCGGACGACGGCATCGGACGTGGATTGCGCCGCGCGTCGTCCCGGTGGATCCGCCCCGGTGCCGTTCATAGCGTGTCGGTCACACGCACCGTCGGTGGCCTTCCGACGGCCGTCAGACGCCGGAAGGGAGTCCAGCATGGCGACGACGCCGAACACCGAGGTACGGCCGGCGCCACCGGGCGCGGGGAGCAGCACCGGTCCCGCCGGCACGCCGTCGGCCGCCACACCCGGTGGCCTGGCCGACAGCGCAGCCCAGGACCATCCCGACGCCGAGCCGCGCCCCGGGGATGGGCGTCCCCCGGGCGCGGGGGCGAGGGAACCGGCGACGGACTATTCGGACTACCCGGTCCAGGCGGCCCGGCACCCGGGCCGCTGGGTCGGGACCGTGATCGTCGGACTGTTGGTGGCCGCCATCATGTGGTCGCTGTTCACCAACCCGCGCTGGGAGTGGGACGTGGTGGCCCAGTGGTTCACCGCCGAGTCGGTGATCCGCGGGCTGGGGGAGACGCTGAAGCTCACCGCGATCGCCGGCATCCTGGGCTTCGTCCTCGGGTTCCTACTCGCCTTGATGCGGTTGTCCTCCTCACCACTGTTGGCCTCGGTGTCCTGGACGTTCTCTTGGATCTTCCGCTCAACCCCGCTGCTGGTGCAGCTGCTGCTTTGGTACAACCTCGGCTACCTCTACGACAAGATCAGCCTCGGCATCCCGTTCACCGACGTCCGGTTCTTCGAGGCCAGCACCACCTCGCTGATCAGCCAGTTCGCGGCCGCCATCCTCGGCCTGACGCTGAACCAGGCCGCGTACTCGGCGGAGATCATTCGCGGTGGCATCCTGTCCGTGGACCAGGGCCAATTGGAGGCCGCGTCCGCGCTGGGCCTTCCCGCATGGCGGCGCAGCACCAGGATCGTGCTGCCCCAGGCGATGCGTTCGATCCTGCCGACGGCGTTCAACGAGATCATCGGCCTGGTGAAGGGCACTTCGGTGGTCTACGTCCTGGCCTACTCCGAGCTGTTCTACACCGTGCAGGTGATCTACAACCGCACCCAGCAGGTGCTGCCCCTGCTGCTGGTGGCGACCCTCTGGTACATCGTCATCACCTCGGTGTTGAGCGTGGCCCAGTACTACATCGAGCGGCACTACTCGAAGGGTGCCCTGCGCACCCTGCCCCTGACACCCCTGCAGAAGCTCCGGCGGTTCCTCGCCGTTCGTTCCGCGAACCTGTCCGTGACCAGAAAGGGCGACCGATGACCACCGCGTCGATTACTGAGCCCACCCGCGGCCTCATCCAGATCCGTGACGTGCACAAGTCCTTCGGTGCGAACGAGGTCCTGAGGGGCATCACCCTGACCGTGGAACCCGGTGAGGTGGTGGCCGTCCTCGGTCCGTCGGGCTCCGGGAAGTCCACCCTGCTGCGCACCATCAACCACCTGGAACGGGTCGACCGCGGCACCATTGCCGTAGACGGCGAGCTCATCGGCTACCGGCCCCGCAAGGGCAGGCTCCACGAGTTACGCGAGCATGAGGTGCTGGCCCAACGCACCCAGATCGGCATGGTCTTCCAGTCCTTCAACCTCTTCCCGCACTTGACCGCCCTGGAGAACGTCACCGAGGCGCCCATCCACGCCCAGCGCCGCGACAAGGCCTCGGTCCAGGACCGGGCCGTCGAGCTCCTGGCGCGTGTGGGGCTGGCGGACAAGATCCACGCCTACCCCCGCCAGCTCTCCGGCGGGCAGCAGCAGCGGGTCGCCATCGCCCGGGCGCTGGCCCTGGATCCGAAGATCGTGCTGTTCGACGAGCCAACCTCGGCCCTGGACCCCGAACTGGTCAACGAGGTGCTGGACGTCATCCGTGACCTGGCCGAGTCCGGGACGACCCTGGTGATCGTCACCCACGAGATGACCTTCGCCCGCGACGTGGCCGACCGCGTCGTGTTCATGGACCAGGGGGTCATCGTCGAGGAGGGAACCCCGGCCGAGATCTTCGGCGCACCCCGCCACGAACGGACTCGGGCCTTCCTCTCCAAGGTCCTCGAGCCGGCCTACGACATCTGAGCCACCGTCTCCACCCGCATCGACAGAACCAGGACTCCACCATGAACGTCACCGACCGCCGCATCGCGGCGACCCGCCCCGTCCCGCCCCGCCGCCCTTCGCCCCGCCTCGCGGTCATGGCGGCCGCCGCCGTCGGGTTGCTGGCTCTGGCCGGTTGCTCCGACCCGGTCACGGGACAGGCCGGCGCCGCGACGTCCGCGACCGAGGCCGAGGCCAGCCCCGGGGCGCTGACGGGGGCCAACGGCATCGTCTACGACGCCAGCCCTGAACAGCAGGGCCGCATCCGCGCCGAGGAGGACCCCGAGCTGGCCGCCCTCGTGCCGCAGGACATCGCCGCGGACGGCAAGCTCACGATCGGCTCCACCGGGGGTTCGGTCCCTTTGTCCTTCCACGCCACGGACGACCGGACCGTGGTCGGGACGGAGATCGACATCGCCCAGTTGGTGGCCGATAAGCTCGGGCTGGAATTGGAGCTGCAGACCACGTCGTGGGAGAACTGGCCCCTGAAGACCGAGGCGGGGGAGTACGAGGCGGTGTTCTCCAACGTCGGGATCAACGGCGAACGGGTGCAGAAGTTCGACTTCGCTCCCTACCGGGCGGCCTACATGGGCTTCGAGGCGAAGACGGAGTCCGACCTCGCGGTCGACGGGGCCGAAGACATCTCCGGCCTGAGGGTCGCCGTGGGTTCGGGCACCAACCAGGAGAAGATCCTGCTGGCCTGGAACGAGGAGCTCGAGGCGGAGGGCAAGACCCCGGCCGAGCTGCAGTACTACTCCTCGGAGGCGGACACCATCCTGGCCCTGTCCTCCGGGCGCATCGACCTGAACTTCGCCCCGTATCCGAGCACCGTCTACCGGGAGAACACCCGGGACGATCTGAAGGTTGTCGGCAAGGTCAACGCCGGCTGGCCCTCCGAGACCCTCGTCGCGGCCACGACCCTGCGCGGCAGCGGCCTGGCCGAACCGATCAGCGCGGCCATCGACTCCGCCATCGAGGACGGCAGCTACGCCGAGGTCCTGGACCGCTGGGGATTGGGCGAAGAGGCCGTGCCAGAGTCCGAGGTTGTCACCGCCGAGACCTTCCAGGCTTCCTGATGCGATTCCAGGTCCTGGACATCATCCCGCACCAGCGCAACCCCCTCACCGGACAGATGGTCTCCACCGCCGAACGGCTCGAGCAGGTCATCGAGACCGCCCTCCGGGCCGAGGCGCTAGGTTATGAAGCTTTCGCGGTGGGCGAGCGGCACGCGGGGGAGTTCATCTCTTCCTCCCCGACCACGGTGCTGGCGGCCATCGCGGCGGCGACCTCCAGCATCCGCCTGCAGTCGGGGGTGACCGTGCTGTCGGTGCTGGACCCGGTGCGGGTCGCCGAGGACTACGCCACCATCGACCAGCTCTCCCGGGGCCGGCTGGAGTTGACCATCGGCAAGGGCAACGAGGTGCTGCAGTACCCGCTGTTCGGCCTGGACCTGGACGACCAGTGGGACCTGTTGGCCGAGAAGTACGCGCTGCTGCGCCGGCTCTGGGATGAGGAGGACGTCACCTGGTCCGGCCGGTTCCGCGCCCCGCTGACCGAGCCCACCACGACGACGCCACGCCCCTTCGCGGGGACCCCGCGGGTCTGGCACGGTTCGGCGACGTCCCTGGCCTCGGCGGAGCTGGCCGGCCGGTGGGGGGACCCGTTGTTCACCGCGAACGCCATCCAGCCCCGGGAGAACTATCGGGTGCTGATCGAGCACTACGTGCGCAGCTACGACGAGGCCGGCCACGATCCGCGGCACCGGTACATCGGCTCCGGGTCCGGGGCAGGCGGGGTGTTCATCGCGGACACCACGTCCGAGGCCAAGCGCCGCTTCGGCCCGGTCTACGAGGCGCTGACGGCCAGCCGGGACGTGCCGGGCAACAACACGCCCTTCCGGGACATCGACCATGCCGTCTCGCACGGCCCGGCGCTGGTGGGCAGCCCCGAGGACGTGGCCCGGAAGATCCTGGACTACCACGTGGCGTACGGACACGACCTGCAGTCCATCTCCCTGCCGACGACGTTGCCCTTCGCCGATCAGCTGGAGGTCCTCGAGCGTTTCGCCACCGAGGTCATCCCGCTCGTGCGGGACGCGGCGCCCACCACCCTGTGGGGTCCGGAGGATCCCTACGGCGCCAGGACCGAGGGCGTGGCACCGACCAGCACGGCCCATCCCGGCCCATCGACCAGCACTGATCACCCGGTGGAACCCGTGCCCGCCGGATGGAGGACACCATGACCCGCAGCACCCGATTCACCAATAACACCCCACCCCGCGGTGGTCGCGGCATCCTGGCCCTGGAGGTCGACGGTGACGGCGCCCACCCGGCCGCGTGGCGCGTCACCGGCCGGGACCCCGCGGAGGTCCTGACCGGGCCGCGTACCGTGCGCGTGGTCCAGGACGCCGAGATCGCCGGCTTCCACGCCGTGACCTTCGACGACGGCCGGCTGGCTCCCACGCACGGCCCAGCCGCGCGTCTGGATGCGGTGCAGCGAGCGGCCCACGCCGCGCCGGCGACCCGGGCGATCGGCCTGGTCCCGGTCGTGGACGCCGTCTACACCGAACCGTTCCACGTGGCCACCCAACTGGCGTCCCTGGACTACGTCTCCTCAGGCCGGGCCGGGTGGATCGTATCCGCCCGCGGGTTGGCCAAGGAGGGGTCCGCCGTCGGGAGGGATGCGCTGCCAGAAGCGGAGTTGGGTGGTGAGGCGGCAGACGTCGTGGCCGCGAACCGCCGACTCTGGGACACGTGGGAGGACGACGCGGTCATCCGGGACCGGTGCACCGGGCGGTACATCGACCGGGACAAGGTCCACTACGCCGACGTGCAGGCAAAGCGGTTCTCGGTGAAGGGCCCGTCGATCATCCCGCGTCCACTGCAGGGCCAGCTGCCCGTATGGGCGCCGACACAGTTCCTGGACCGCTCCGGGGTCGGCGACGGCCTGCGCTTGGACGCCGTCCACGGGGCCGACGCCGTGCTGGTCTCCGCCGCCGACCCCGAGGCCCTGTTGTCCGCGGCGACCGCCCGGTCCGCTGGAGGCCTGGACGCAGACACGGTCGTGGCGGAACTGACGGTGGTGCTCGACGCGCGGGGGCAGAGCGGCGCGGCCCGTTGGGCCGAGCTCGAGGCGTGGGAGGCCGCCACCGGTGGCCCGGCACTGTTCGCTGGGACCGCTACGGAACTGACCGACTACCTCGCCGAACTGTTCACCGTAGCCGGCGGGGTGCGAATCCACCCGGCGGTCCTGGACGTCGATGCCGCCGAGCTGGGGCACCTGGTGCTTCCGGAACTGCGCCGGGCCGGGCTGCTGGCCCCCGTGGGGCCCGGCCGCACCTTCCGTCAGACCCTGGGCCTGGCCCGCCCGGCGAGCCGCTTTGCCACCGCCTGACGGGCCGAGCGCCCGACCGCCTGAACGGCCCGACGAGACCGGACGTCCGAGAAGACCAGGAGACCTTCAGATGTCAGACCACAATGCATCCACCACCCCCAGTCGGCCGAGGCACCAACTCCAGTTCGGTGTCTTCTTCCAGGGGGTGAACTCCTCCACTGTCTGGAACGTCCCCGAGGCCGGTTCGCAAACGGATTTCGAGTCCTTCCGGCGCTTGGCCCAGACCGCCGAGCAGGGCCTGTTCGCCGCCTTCTTCCTCGGGGAGGGACTGCGGCTGCGCGAACACCTGGGCCACCTGCACGACCTCGATGTGGTCGGCCGGCCCGACGCCCAGACCATGCTCGCGGCCCTGGCGCAGGTCACCACGAAGATTGGGCTGGTGGCCACGCAGAACACCACCTACAACGACCCGGCGGATTTGGCTCACCGGTTGCACTCCCTGGACCTCATTTCCGGGGGGAGGGCGGCCTGGAACATCGTCACCACGGACAACGCCTGGACCGGGGCAAACTTCCGCCGCGGTGGCTACCTGGACCACGCCGACCGGTACACCCACGCCGAGGCCTTCGTGCGCACCGCCAAGCGCATCTGGGCCTCCTGGGGCGCGAAGGCCATCGCTGCCGACGGCACGGCACCGCAGTGGCTGGACACGGACGGGATCGAACCGGTCCATCACGAGGGCCAGCACTACACGGTGGACTACACCTCCCGACTGCCGCGCAGCCCCCAGGGCCGGCCGGTGCTCTTCCAAGCGGGTGACTCACCCACCGGCCGGGACTTCGCCGCCCGCCAGGCCGATGTCATCTTCTCAGCCCACAACGCCCTCGACGATGCCCTGGCCTTCCGGAGGGACATCACCGAGCGCACCGTGAGGGCCGGGCGGCCGGCCGGCGCGGTGAAGATCATGCCCGGCACCGAGTTCGTACTCGCCCCGACCGTCCGGGAGGCGCAGGAGAAGCTGGAGTGGGTACGCAGTCATCAGGTCGGCCCGCAGCAGGCGATCGCCTACCTCGAGCAGTTCTGGGGCCGGCCCCTGGACGGGGTCGATCCCGAGGGCCCGTTGCCGGAGATTGCCCCGGCCGTGGATGAGACCGACGTGACCCGGGGCAGCGGATTTCAGGGCGCGAAGGCCGCAGAGCTGACCGGCGCGTGGCGGCGTGAGGCCGCGGAGAAGGGCCAGAACATCCTGCAGTTCGTCCGTGAACGTTCCTCCCGGGGTGCCGCCCGGACGTTCTCCGGCTCTTACGCCGAGGTGGCCGACCGGTTGGCCGAGTACGCCCGGCTCGGTGCCGTGGACGGGTTCAACATCACCCCGTGGCTGATCCCCTCCGGGCTCGACGACATCGTCAACCACCTTGTCCCCGCACTGCAGGACCGAGGTGTGTACCCGACCGAGTACGCCGGGGACACCCTGCGCGAGCACCTGGGCCTGGACTGGCCCGAGGGCGAGGGCTCTGACGCAGGAGCTGCGGACGGCACGGGCGACTCGTGCGCCGCCATCGGGACCCGCGCAGCCCACCGAGACCACGACACCGGCCGGCCGGCCTTGCCGGCCACCACCTGAGAGGACCCCCAGCATGACCACCACCCTCCGCACCGTCCCGCGGCCCCGGAACCGCCACCGGAGTCTCACCGCGCTCACCGCCACCGGGCTGGCCGCACTGCTCGGGTTGACCGCCTGCTCCGATCCCGGTAGCAGCGCCGCCACCGGTGCCGCCGAGGTCGATATCGGCAGCGGCACCACGGTGGACCTGTCCCCGGACCGCGAACGCCCCGGGGCCACGGCGTCCGAGGAGGCGGCTGCCTTGGTCCCGGAAGCGGTGTCCGCCGATGGCAGGCTCACCGTCGCCACCGTCCCCTACTCGGCTCCGCTCTCGGTCTACGCCACGGACAATGCGACGCCCGTCGGCAGCGATCCGGACATCGCCTCCGCCCTCGCCGACTCCCTCGGCTTGGAGCTGGAGCTAGTCCCCGTCGCCTGGGAGGACTGGCCCCTGGGCCTGGAGTCCGGCAAGTACGAGGCCGTCATCTCCAACGTCACGGTGACGGACGAGCGCAAGCAGAAGTACGACATGGCCAGTTACCGCGAGGACAAGCTCGGGTTCTACGTAACCTCGGACTCGGACATCCAACAGATCACCGAGGCGAAGGACGTGGCGGGTCTGAGGGTCATCGTGGGGTCCGGCACCAACCAGGAGAAAGTTCTGATGGCGTGGGATCGGCAGAACCGAAAGGCCGGACTGGATCCGGTGGACCTGCAGTACTACGAGGACGACTCCGCCGCCGGCCTCGCGCTGCAGGCCGGCCGGGCCGACGCCACCTTCGGTCCCAACTCGACCGGTGCCTACAAGGCCGCCCAGACGGGACAGACCCGGCTGGTCGGACTGGTGGCCGGCGGCTGGCCCGACACTGCGCACATCTCGGTGGCCGTGCAGAAGGGCACGGGGCTGGGTGAGGCCGCCCAGTCAGGACTGGACCACTTGATTGAAACCGGAGTGTACGGGCAGATCCTCCAGCAGTGGGGTCTGGCCGAGGAGGGAATCGACGCCTCCGCGCTGAACCCACCCGGACTGAAGGACTGAGCGGCCGGTGGGCGGACCGGCCGACACCTCCCGGCCCCGTCACAACCTGTCACAAACCCGGTCCCGACGCCGGCCGCAGCGGCCGACGCGACCGTCCGGCCCGAAGATGTCCCGACGTGCGGTTTTGTGACGCACCTGCCCGCCCGCCGCTGGACTCCCACCGGGTCCATCGAGTGGGATTGGCCCACCACACCATCCAGAGCGGCCGAGAGATCTGGCTCGACGACGCCGCAGCAACCAGCCAACCGACCCGGGACACCGGGACCGGCCGGCACGGTGCTACCGCCAGGATCGATGGAGGATCAAATGAATCATCACGCCACGGAACAGATCCACGCCGGCTACGAGCCCGAGGCCCCCTACTGGCCGGTGGCCGTGCCCATCCACCAGACGGCGGCCTACCGCTTCCCGGACCACGCCACGGCCGCCTCGATGTTCCGGCTGGAGACCCCGGGCTTCACCTACAGCCGCACGGGCAACCCGACCGTGGCCGTGTTCGAGAACCGGCTGGCGGCCCTGGAGGGCGGGATCGGGGCCATCGGCACCGCGACCGGCCAGGCCGCCGTCGCCCTGTCCCTGCTGACCCTGCTCCACGCCGGCAAGCACCTGGTCGCCTCCAGTCAGCTCTACGGCGGGACGGTGGACCTGCTGACGGACACCTTCGCCGACTTCGGCATTGAGGTCACGTTCGCCGACCCCGCGGACCCGGTGGCGTGGGCCGCGGCGATCCGGCCGGACACCCGCGCGTTCTTCCTCGAGGCCATCACCAACCCGCTGGCCACCCTGCCGGACCTGCCGGCGCTGGCGGACATCGCCCACGGCGCCGGCGTGCCGGTGATCGTGGACAGCACGCTGGCCACGCCGGCCCTGTACCGGCCACTGGAGCACGGCGCTGACGTGGTGGTGCACTCGGCCACGAAGTTCCTCGGCGGGCACGGCACGGTGCTCGGTGGGGCGATCGTGGACGGGGGGACCTTCGACTACGGCGCGGCCCCGGAACGGTGGCCACAACTGGCCCGGCCCAAGGCTCGCTACGGCGGGCAGACGCTCGTCGACCGGCACGGCCGCGGCGCGTACCTCGCGCTGGCCCGCAGCAAGTTCCTGCACGACCTCGGCCCGACCCTCGCCCCGGCCAGCGCCGCGCAGTTCATCCAGGGCCTGGAGACCCTCGAGGTCCGCATCGCCCGGCACGGGACCACCGCCCTCACGGTGGCCGAGCACCTGGCCGGGCACCCCGCCGTCGGGCGCGTCCACCACCCGGGGATCCCCGGGCACCCCAGTGCCGCCCTCGCCGCGCGGGACTTCCCGCACGGCACCGGCTCGGTGTTCTCCTTCGACCTGGCGGCCGGACCGGAGGCCGTGGGCCCGTTCATCGACGCGCTGGAGCTGTTCCAGCTCGTGGCCAACGTGGGCGACGTGCGCTCGTTGGTCTGTCATCCCGCCACCATGACCCACTGTCGCCTCGCCCCGGACCGCCGCGAGGCCGCGGGGATCGGCGAGACCACGATCCGGCTGTCCATCGGACTGGAGTGTCCGCAGGACCTGGTCGCGGACCTCGACCGCGCGCTGGCCACCGTGCCGGTCTCGGTACCGGCCACCGTGCCGACCTCCGCCCTGGCCGGGGAGGTGCGCTGAGATGACCCTCCTGAACGACGCCGCGCTGGCCACCGCGCAGGACACCCGCCGGGGCTTCAACACGACGGCGGTGCACGCCGGCCAGGAGCCGGACCCGCTGACCGGGGCGGTCGTGCCGCCGATCTACCAGACCAGCACCTTCGTCCAGGACGGCATCAACCTGCTGCGCGGCGGCCACGAGTACAGCCGCGGGTCCAACCCCACGCGCAACGGCTTCGAGACCCAACTGGCCGCCCTGGAGCACGGGAGCCGGGCGTTCGCGTTCGCCTCCGGGCTCGCCGCCGAGGACGCCCTGTTGCGCTCGGTGCTGCGCCCCGGGGACCACATCGTGCTCGGCGGAGACGGCTACGGCGGGACGAACCGGCTCATCAACGGCGTCCTCGCGCCGTGGGGCGTTGAGAACACCCCGGTGGACATCACCGATCCCATGGCGGTCGCGGCGGCGGTCCGCCCCGGCACCACGGCCGTGCTGTGGGTGGAGACCCCGTCGAACCCGCTGCTGGGCATCGCGGACCTGGCCGCCTGGGCGGAGATCGCCCACCGGGCCGGGGCGCTGCTGGTGGTGGACAACACCTTCGCCTCCCCGTACCTGCAGCGGCCCCTGGACCTCGGTGCGGACGCGGTGGTGCACTCCACGACCAAGTACATCGGCGGGCACTCGGACGTGTTGGGCGGGGCCGTGGTGGTGGCCGACCGGGAGTACCGGGGGCGGGACCTGGCCGAGGCGGTCGGCTACCAGCAGTTCGCCGCCGGCGCGGTGGCCGGGCCGCAGGACAGCTACCTCGCCGCGCGCGGGCTGAAGACCCTGGGGCTGCGCATGGACCGGCACGGCGCGAACGCCGCGGAACTGGCCGGCTGGCTGCAGGACCAACCGGGGATCGCGCAGGTCTACTACCCGGGACTGCCGGAGCACCCCGGGCACGAGCTGGCGTCCCGGCAGATGGACGGCTACGGCGGGATCGTGTCCGTCCGGCTGACCGGGGGAGAGCCCGCCGCGCGGGCCTTCGCCCAGTCCACCGAGCTGTTCGCGCTCTCGGTCAGCCTCGGCGGGGTCGAGTCCCTGATCTGCTACTGCTCCGAGATGACCCACGCCTCCGTGCGCGGCACCGCCCTGGAGGTCCCGGCCGACCTAGTCCGGCTGTCCGTGGGCGTCGAGGACGTCACCGACCTGCGGGCCGACCTCGAGGCGGCCCTGGACTGCGTTCGAAGTCTCGGATGGATCGACGCGGTGTCAGCGTCGCGGCGCCGACCGGCGCGGGGAGCCGGAGCCACCGGAGCCCGCAACGACGTCCTCCGGCCAGCCCGGGGGTGTCGGAAGCATGACTGAGACGGGTCTCGGGAGAGCAGTGCACGAGCAGCAGCGACGGGCGGTCGGGACCGGGACGGACGGGGGCAGCCGGCTCGCGGACGATCGGGGGGAATCGATGGATCGGATCACCAGGACGAACGAGTTCACCTTCGGGATCAGCACCACCCGCTTCGATGAGGACTACTCCCCGTCATCCAGTTCCCGCGGCACCACGAACTTCGCGAACCTGGCCCGCGGCGCCGACCGTCAGCAGAACCTGCGCGACACCCTGGCGATGATCGAGAATCGCTTCAACGACCTGGCGCACTGGGACAACCCGGGCCGTGACCGCTATGCCGTGGAGATCGACATCGTCTCCGTCGACCTGCTCTTCACCGCGTACGGCGAGGACGCGGCGTTCCCCCTGGTCGAGATGCTCGACGTGGGGATCCGGGACACGCTGGCCAACGTACGTCTCGACGGAATCGTGGGGAACAACTTCTCGTCCTACCTCCGTGACTACGACTTCAGCGTGGTGTTGCCGGAACACCAGGCGAGGGCGCCGCGGTCCAGCATCCCCAGCGACTTCGGCGCACTGCACGGGAAACTCTTCCAGCACTTCGTGGACTCCGATGCCTATCGGAAGCGGTTCCCCCAGCCTCCTGTGATCTGCATCAGTGTCTCGAGTTCCAAGACCTACCGCCGGCTCGAGAATCGGCATCCGATACTCGGGGTCGAGTATCGGCAGGACGAGTCCTCCCTGACCGATCGATACTTCGAGAGGATGGGGCTGCGCGTCCGCTACTTCATGCCCCCCGGCTCGGTCGCGCCCCTGGCGTTCTACTTCCGGGACGATCTCCTCAACGATTATTCCAGCCTGGCGCTCATCGGCCTCATCAGCACGATGGAGGCGTTCCAGAAGATCTATCGCCCGGAGATCTACAACGCCAACGCGGCGGCCGGCCGGGTCTACCGGCCGAGCCTGGACCATCGCGACTATTCGATGACGCGTGTCACCTACGACCGCGAGGAGCGCAGCCACCTGGCCCTCGCGCAGGGGAAGTTTACGGAGGAGCACTTCGTGAAGCCACACCAGGGCCTCCTTGAGCGATGGGCCGCGACACATGCATCCTGACCGCACGAAACAAGGAGAACCACCGATGAACACCCTGTTGCCCACCACCATCGTCGGCAGCCTGCCCAAGCCCTCCTGGCTCGCGGAGGCCAAGACGCTGTGGTCGCCGTGGAAGCTGGACGGCGAGGAACTGCGGGAGGGCCAGCGGGATGCGCTGGCCCTGGCCGTGGACGAGCAGCGCCAGGCGGGTATCGACATCGTCAGCGACGGGGAGCAGACCCGTCAGCACTTCGTCACCACGTTCATCGAACACCTCAGCGGCGTCGACTTCGAGCGGCGTGAAACGGTGCGGATCCGCGACCGCTACGACGCGAGCGTGCCGACGGTCGTCGGCGCGGTGGGCCGTGAGCGCTCGGTCTTCGTCGACGACGCGAAGGCCCTGCGTGCCCGAACCAGCCAGCCCATCAAGTGGACGCTGCCCGGCCCCATGACCATGATCGACACCCTCTCCGACAAGCACTACGGCAGCCGCGAGAAGCTCGCCTGGGAGTTCGCAACGATCCTCAACCAGGAGGCCCACGAGCTGGAGGCGGCAGGCGTGGACATCATCCAATTCGACGAGCCCGCCTTCAACGTGTTCTTCGACGACCTGAAGGACTGGGGCGTGGCCGCCCTCGAGCGCGCGGCCGAGGGGCTGCGCAGCCAGACGGTCGTGCACATCTGCTACGGCTACGGCATCCAGGCCAATACCGAGTGGAAGGCCACGCTGGGAGCGGAATGGCGCCAGTACGAGACGTCGTTCCCGCTGCTCCAGCAGTCCTCGATCGACATGATCTCGCTGGAGCGCCACAACTCCCGCGTCCCGGTCGAGCTCATCGAACTGCTCCGGGGCAAGAAGGTGATGGTCGGGGCCATCGACGTCGCCAGCGACGCGATCGAGACTCCCGAGGAGGTGGCCGCCACCCTCCGGGACGTGCTCCGGTTCGTCGATGCAGACAAGCTGTACCCGAGCACGAACTGCGGTATGGCGCCACTGGCCCGGAGCGTTGCGCGAGACAAGATGAGGGCCCTGGCTGCAGGGGCGCAGATCATCCGGGCGGGACTCCCCGGCGCGATCCCCTGACTCCCGCGCGCACCCCTTAGCCGACGGGTCTCCCATCCTGCCTGCCTGGAGCGCGACGGTCAGCATGATCGATTGCTCACAGGGCTAGATTACGTTCGAGAAAGTGATCGCAACTCGTGGGTAACTTGGCGTCACCCTGGGACGCATCAGTCATCTTGGGTGGTGTATTCACCCTCGTCGGCGTGGCCTGTGTCCGCTCATGAACGCTGGGGTTTATGCCGGCGCTCACCGTCGTGTTGTATGGTCTCCGACCCATCCGTCTCATGATCAGGAGCGCCCCATGATCCGCACCCGCACCCTCTCTCTGTCCGCTATTGCACTGGCTAGTGTCCTGGCTCTGTCGGCATGCGGCGGTGGTGGCGGGGATCAGGCTGAAGCCGAACTGGGCACCGAGGCGAACCCGGTCCAGCTCGGCGTCGTGGGCGCATCCGAGCCGTACTGGAGCACCTACGAGGAGGCCGTGGAGGCGGAGGGCATTCAGTTGGAGATCGTGGACTTCACCGAGTACACCCAGCCGAACCCGGCCTTGAGCGAGGGCGAGCTGGACATCAACCAGTTCCAGCACATCCAGTACCTGGCCGACTACAACGTCTCCTCTGGGGATGACATTCAGCCGATTGGCGCCACGGCGATCTACCCGCTGGGCTTCTACTCGGAGAAGTATGAGTCCGTGGATCAGATCCCGGAGGGTGAAGAGGTCGTGGTGCCCAACGACACCGTCAATCAGGCCCGCGGACTGCTGGTGCTGCAGTCGGCCGGGCTCATCAGCCTGCAGGATGGTGGCAACGCCTCTTCGACCCTGGAGGACGTCATCAAGGACAAGTCCAAGGTGACCGTCAAGGCCCTGGATGCGGCCGTCACTGTGACCTCCCTGCCCGACGTGGCCGGGGCCATCGTGAACAACGACTTCATCAACGACGCGGGCCTGAAGCCAGAGGACGCCCTGGCCCAAGACGACCCCAACGATCCCTCCGCTTTGCCCTACGTCAACATCTTCGCGGCCCAGGCCAAGGACGTGGACAATGAGGTACTGCAGAAGCTGGTGGAGATCTACCAGACCAACCAGGACGTCCTGGATGGTGCCCAGGAGTCCGCCGGCGGCACCGCCGTGTTCTTGAAGACTCCGGCTGAGGAACTCCAGTCCTCGCTCGAGGAGACGGAGACGGCCCTCCGCGACGCCCAGTAAGGACACACCCTCTCAACCCGACGCCGGCCGGCGCCTTCCCCGGGGAAGGTGCCGGCCGGCGTCGGGTGCCCTCGGAAGGACGGCCCGTCACCCGTGCTACACATCATCCTGAAGGACGTCACCAAGGAGTATCCGCCCGCTAAACGTGGCGGGAACCCCGTCATCGCCGTGGACAGCGTCTCCCTCGAGATCGAGCAAGGCGACGTGTATGGCATCATCGGCTACTCCGGCGCCGGCAAATCAACTCTGGTACGTCTGATCAACGCATTGGAGCCAGCGTCGAGCGGCAGCATCGAGATCGACGGCGTGGACATCACCTCTCTCTCGGCCGGCAAGCAGCGCCAGATGCGCACTGGCATCGGGATGATCTTCCAGCGCTTCAACCTCCTGGGTTCCCGATCGGTCCGCCGCAATGTGGAGTATCCCCTGGAGGTGGCCGGATGGAAGGGCAAGGATCGCAAGGACCGGGCCTTGGAGCTGTTGGAGTTTGTGGGCCTAGCGGACAAGGCGGACAACTTCCCCGAGCAGCTCTCGGGCGGCCAGCAGCAACGGGTGGGCATCGCCCGCGCCCTGGCGGCCAATCCCGCCATCCTGTTGGCCGATGAGGCCACCTCGGCCCTGGACCCGGAAACCACGGACGAGGTCCTCGACCTGCTGGGTAAGGTCAACCGAGAACTCGGTGTGACCATCGTGGTGATCACCCATGAGATGGACGTGATCGCGCGCATCGCCACCAAGGTGGCGGTCATGGAGCGCGGTCGCGTGGTCGAGTCTGGCGAGACCTACAACGTCTTCACCAATCCCCAGACACCTACGGCCAGGCGATTCGTGCGCACGGTGGTGCGGAACCTGCCCACCGGCGACGAGCTGGCCGAACTGCGGGCCCAGCACCAGGGACGATTCTTCACTATCTCCTTCACCGACGAGGGCGCGACCGAAGCGAGGGTATTCGCGGCGCTGGCGCGGGCAGGCGTGGACTTCAATCTGGTCCACGGTGGCGTGGACTCCATCCAGGGCAGGGTCTACGGCCTGTTGACGATCGCCGTGCGTGGTGACGCCTCCAGGGTGCGTGAGGCCCTATCCACGGTCGGGTCCCTGGTCAAGGTCGAGGAGGTTTCCCCGTGAACGACATTACGACGCAGATTGCGGAGTTGATGCCCACCCTGTTGGAGCAGACCGGCATCATGATGTGGATTGTCGCGCTGGCGCTGTTCTTTGGCGGAATCGCAGGACTCATCCTGGGGCTGCTGCTGTACGTGACGCGCAAGGGAGGGATCCTGCAGCAGCCGGTGGTCTTCTGGGTGATCTCGATCCTGGTGAACACTTTCCGGCCGGTGCCCTTCATCATCTTCATCGCCGCCGTACAGCCGCTAGCCCGCGTAGTGGTCGGCACCGGAATCGGTTCAGACGCCGTGGTCTTCGGCATTTCCATCGCGGCGAGCTTCTTCATCGCCCGACTGGTGGAGCAGAACCTGATGGCCGTTGACCCTGGGGTGATCGAAGCGGCCCGCGCCATGGGCGCCGGCCCCTGGCGCATCATCCGCACGGTCATCCTGCCCGAGGCCCTCGGGCCCCTGTTGCTGGGTTACACGTTCGCGATCATCGCCTTAGTGGATATGTCCGCCGTGGCCGGCATCATCGGCGGCGAAGGACTGGGCAACTACGCCGTCGCCTACGGCTACCGCCAATTCGACCCAGTGGTCACGTGGGCGGCCCTATTCATCATCGTGATCGTGGTCCAGGTGATCCAAGCCCTGGGCAACCTGCTGGCGCGGAGGGTGCTGAGGCGTTAGGGATCAGCTTCACATCACGGTTCGCCTGCATTGCTGCAACGCTGGAATTGCGGCAGCGCTAGATTCGATGGCGCAACAACGGTGAGCACTGAATCGATGATCGGGCCGGTGTATTGCCAATCGCATGATCGGCTAGGCATCATCTGCCGGTTCCGCGTCAAGGGCATCGGGCAAAAGCGACCCGAGTATTTTGAGTCGGCCTTTGGTCGCGGGTTAAGCCCGCCCAGGAGCGCGACACGGCCGGCACAGCACGCGTCAGCTCCTGCTCAGACGTTCGCATTAGGTGCGCGTCCACGGTGTTATCCGTTTCCTCAGGATGTGCGAAGGGCGCACATGGTTAAACTTCTACTGGCACCCCTGCGTATCGGGTGAGGGCGTAAACCTGACCTGGGTCTTGTTGCCTAGGACGTGAGTGGGTCGCTCGTGTCCGATCATGTCCGGCGGTGACTTATGCTCCCGGGAGGGCACGAGCAGAGGAGCCAGGCCATGGACGATCGGCGGTCCCCGCCGCGGCGCTATGAAGTGTTGGCGTTGGCTGTGTTGGTGGTTTCTGTCCTTGTCGGTTTCCTGGTGGTCGGTGCGGTGCTGAGACCTGAACAGTCGTTCTGGGAGCATCTGCGCCCCGGCGTGGTGATTGCCGTGGGCATGTTGATTGCCTATCCGTTTCTGAAGAAGGCACGGCAGAAGCAGTAGAAGCCGTGTGGTGATAGCAGGGGGCTGCCGGGGATTCGCGCTTAGCGTTGTCGGCCGGCGTAGCGGGCCCAGGGCTCGGCGGCGTGGGCGGCGTGTTTGAACGCGACCTGGTGGCTGTAGCCCAGGGCGTCGGCGGCCACCGGGGGAGGGACTTCGGTGACGAGGTCGGCTAGGGCGCGGTTGCGGGCGCCGAGCAGGTTCACCCCGAGGGCCCGGAGCCGGTTGCGGAGGGTGTTCGGGTGCAGGTGGGTGCCGGCGCGGGTGCCCGGGAACAGCCAGGGACTGTCGGGGCCGGTGGCGGTGTTCAGGTTCGGTCGGGTGGTCAGGTGCTGGTCCAGCAACTCGGCGAACGGGGCAGGCACGGGGGTGGGGTGTTTGCCCAGGGTCAGGTGGAGGTGGTCCTCGGTGGTGGTGATGTCGCCGGTGCGTAGCCCGGTGATCCGGATCAGGGGCTGGGCGTAGAGCAGCAGCAGGGTGCCGGCGGTGCGGTAGGGCAGGGACTCGCTGGTGCCGGTGAGCAGCTCGTTGAGCCAGGCCAGGCGTTGGTCCTGGGTCAGGGCCGGGCTGGTGCGCGCGGCGCGGTGTCCGAGACTGAGGTTGGTGTTCAGGTGGGTGCTGTGGGCGAAGACGATGAAGGTGCGGATGGCGTGTCGGGTGGTCGGCCCGCTGGCGAGGTAGGCGTCGAGGTCTTGCTGGGTGCAGCTGGCCGCGGTGCGCTGGTGGGTGGCATCGAGCCAGGTGAGGAACTTGATGGTCTCGGTGATCTCCTGCTTGGCCGAGTGCACCGGTCCCTGGGTGGGTTCGGCGGCGTCGGCCTTGGCCCGGATGCGCTTGAGATGGTGCCAGGCGGCGAACTGCTCCACCACTGCGGCGATGTGCCGCGGTAGTGGGTCGATCCTGACCTGAATCCAGGTCTGGAACAGTGCGAGGTAGTGGTCCCGTGGCGGCAGTAGTCCGTGGTGGACCAGCAGGGCGCGTAGGTGCTCGATGTGGCGGCCGGTGCCGTGGGCGTCCAGTGCCTCGTGGCTCAGGGGTGTCTGTCCGCTGGCCAGGTGCTGCAGCAGGGCGTTCACCTTGGTGGAGCGTTTCCAGGTCAGGATGCTCTCGGGGCGCCTGGCGGCGCAGAGGGCGTCGATGAGCCGGCGGATCGGCTCGGGGTCGGGGGAGCCGGGGAGGAGTTCGTCGGTGAGGTCCTCGCGCAGGGCGCAGCGGGCGCAGATGCCGCGGCGGTAGAACTCGCCCTCGTGCCCGCAGCGGGCGCAGGCGAAGTCCTGGGCGATCCCCGCGCAGGGTGCGCAACGCGGCTGGCCGGCGTTGTTGGGTGGTCCGGGCAGCAGGCGGTGCTGTCCGCAACCGGGGCAGGTGCCGTGGGTGCGGGTGGCCTGGTGGTAGCAGATCCCACAGATCGGTCCCTCGGGCCATGTGGTGCGGGCCCGGCCGACCGCGCGGTGGCAGCGGGAGCAGATCACCGTCCCGGTGGTGCGGGGCCGGCCGCGGGTGGTGGAGCGGGGCGTGAGCCCGGCCGGGGCCTCACTGTCCATCGTCGATGATCCGGGCCCGGCGGGGCCTCACCGCGCGGTTCAGGTCGACCACGTTCACGCCGGGGGAGGTGCCGGTCTTCCGGGGTCGGGCGTCGGTGGCGGTGACGGTGATCAGGTCATCGGGCCCGCAGCCGAAGATGTCGCAGATCGCCGAGACCAGGTGCAGCGAGACCCGTTCGGGGCGCTGGTTCACCAGCCGGTAGACCTGAGGCCGGGAGAGGGCGATGCCGCGGTCGGCCAGCAGGGGGATCAGCTCGGTGGTGTTGTGCAGTCCGCGCCCGGCCATCAGTTCGGCCAGGCGCCAGGTGTAATCGACCGCGCGTCTCATTCGGTTCCTTCCCGGGTTCCGGCGGCCTGGGCCAGGGTGCGGTCCAGGGCGGCCTTCAGGGTGGCATTGCGGTAATCGGAGCTGACGAACTGGTAGATCCCGGTGGTCGAGGGGTGCTCGTGGCCCATCTGGTGCTGGACGAACATCGGGTCCCAGCCGTCCTCGAGCAGGTGCGTGGCGTAGGACCGGCGCAGCGAGTGCAGATCCAGGCCCTCGGGCAACTCCAGTTCCGCGCAATAGCGGCGCAGCCGCCGCAGCAGCGTGGATTCATGGACCAGACCACCGCGTTCACTGGGGAACAGCTCCAGGGTGCCCGGGCTCCCGCGGCCGTTGGCCAGCCAGGCCTGGAGGATCTCCGGGGTCCAGGCGAAGACGGTCAGCACGCTGCGCGGCTTGGGCGGGGAGCCGCGGCGGGCCTTGCCGTAGCGGACCTTGCACATCCCGAAGGTACCGAAGCGGCGCGCGTGCGGGTTCGTGGCGAAGTCCACCGTCTGCAGGTGGCGCAGCTCGTTGAATCGCAGCCCGTAGGAGTAGGCGACCTTGAGCATCACCGAGTCCCGGTAGGCCGGGGCCCAGCCCTTGCGGCCCGAGGCGGCGATGCGCTGCACCTCGTCGTCGGCGTGGTCGAACAGTCGCTGCAACTCCCGGCGGGTGAACGGGCGCTTGGCCGGCCGGGCCTCGTACTCCTGAGCATGCGCGGCGGTGTTCCAGTCGAAGAACACCTGGGCCGGATGGATGCCGAACAGCTGCTCACAGACCCGGTCCCAACCGTAGTCCGGGCAGCAGATGTACGAGGTGAAATGTCGCAGCGCCGACTGCTGGCCGCGCACCGTGGCGTGGCTGAGCCGTCGCACCGAGCGCAGATCGGCGAAGTACTCCTCGACCATCCCCGGCGTCCAGTGCCAGGGGAACTCGTTGACGTGATCCAGGAACCGACGCACATACCGGATCCGCTGATCGATCGTGGCGAACTGCAGGTTCCGGCACAGCTGCTGATTGCGCCATCCCTCGAGCATTTCCTCGACCATCTGCTGCTCCGGATGCAGCAGGGCCGCCGCGGCCACCAGATGCACCCGACCCGCCTTATCGACCGCCACGGAGCCTCCGACCGCCGTCTCAACAGATGAATGGATCCTTCATCGGATGCATCAACAGCGCAATGGCCCAGGTCCCGCGGGTGAGGCAAATATCCTGCTCCAGAACCGCACGGGCCGATCGTCGCCTCCAGCACGACGATCCGCGGGCCTAAACCTCTTGTCAGTGACCTGTTTCGCAGGCCTAGCGGGAGAGGGGTGCATCGCAAGAGAATGATGCATCAGATGAGATACGCAGAGTGCCACTTGACGTAACAATGGTTATCGGCGCCCAATCTGATGCGGCTGCAAGAGAGCGGCACTTGGTTGCTCTGCGCTATTTGACGTTTCGACGAGACCGCCCCTCGGAGGAATGTCCTCACGGAACTGCCTACGCACGTGGTCCTTCCCAGCCGGTCGACGGACGCTGGCCTGGGCAGCTGCCCCTGGAGCAACACGGAAGACAATTCCGGAGATCCCCCGAAGACCGTGAAGCCAATCTCGAATCCGCGCGTGCTGAGCGCTTGACCGAGACCCTCGCCGGCCGGACGATCGATGGAGTCGAAAAAACTTTGGTGTGATCCAAGAAAATTGTTGCATACCTATGATCTGCGCCACTAGCATCCATGACGACGTGATGTACGTCGCACGGATGTCTAGTAGGAGAACCCAGATATGCACATCGAAATTGCTGGTGCGGGCCTGGCGGGGCTGACGGCAGCCGCTGCCTTCGCTAAGGCCGGAGCCTCCGTCCGGGTCCATGAGAAGGGGTCCGAGCTGCGCGAGATCGGCGCGGGCATTTACTTGTGGGAGAACGGGTTGCGCGCTCTGGAAGCAGTGGGTGCCTACGACGAGGTCGTGAGCTGGTCGGAAAAGGTTGAGGTTCCTTTCCTGCGCGATCATGATGGGCGCACCCTGCAGGAAGAGTGGCTGCGGAACCATCGTCTCTACACCGTCGGGCGTCGACACCTTCATCAGAGTCTGGTCAACGCTGCTCGCCGTAACGGTGCCGAGATCCTCACCAATTCCTCCGTCGTCAAGGCCTCCCCCAATGGGGAGCTGACCCTGGCCGACGGTACGCAGTATCAGGCCGACTTGGTCATCGGCGCAGATGGTGTCTTCTCCAAGGTCCGGGATTCGTTGGGGTTGCGCAAGAAGCTAGTTGATCTTCGCGACGGCGGTGGGCGGCATCTGATTCCCCGGACTGGTGATGATCCAGTGAATCAAACCATTGAGCAGTGGAACGGTGGCCGGCGCATCGGTGTTATTCCGTGTTCACCGGAGGAGACCTACATTTTCCTCTGCTGCCCCGCCAATGATCTTGAGGGCAGGAAGCAGCAGCCGTTCAATCCTGCTGTTTGGGTCGAGAGCTTCCCGGAGTTCAGGTCACAGTTGGAGCGTATTCCTACCAATACCGAGGGCCGGTGGGCGCCGTTCCATGATGTGCATGTAGCTAAGTGGTACAGCGGTCGGGTCGCCCTGGTGGGTGACGCAGCCCATGCCATGTCTCCCAACTTGGGTCAGGCGGCTTGCGTGGCTATGACCAATGCGGTGGCCCTCGCTATTTCGGCGACTGGCAGCACGACCCTGGAGTTCGCGCTCAAGTCGTGGGAAAGCGCACAGCGGGAGATGAGCGATGGCGTCCAGCAGTACTCGCGTATCTACGGAAAGGTCGGCACGGCTTGGCCGAAGGATCTTCTCAACATTCGTTCCGCACTGGTCAAGAAGTTCACGGCTTCGCGCCGGGTTCAAGGTGCGATCAATTTCGCCGCGGAGAGCTTTCCGGCCGGTGAGATCCGTCCGGTGCAGTCCGATGCGGACCGGTTGGCTCAAGAACTGCTGGCATGAACCGCCACGCCCTGAGAGTCTTAGCTCTTGCACCACTGACAGCGGTACCACTGCTGGCCGGATGTGCTCCGGTTGATATCGCAGCAGAGCCTGTAACCGGTTCCTCTTGGAAGGTGCCGGCGCTGTTGACGGATTGCGACGATCCCGGCGTGGAGATCAACGGTTGCGTTGGTCCGAATAGTCCCGGGTCCTACGAATCTCTCGATCAGAACAGTGTGGAAGAGGCCTGGCGGATCTGTTCGATCCTGCCGCATTTGAAGGATCAGACGTGGATCGGGATGAACTACGGACAAGCCAATCAGGCGCAGCAGCTGGGCGTTTCCCTTACGACGACGGATGCCGGTGGATATGAGAATCTCGCCGATCAGGTCACCCAGGTGGAGGATTGTGTGAGCTCCGGTGCTGACGCCATTCTGCTCAGTGCGGTCAGCAATGAGTCTCTGAACCCGGCTATTGCAGCGGCAAAGCGTCATGAAGTCAAAGTCATCGACGTGGGAAATGGTGTTTCCTCCACCGACGTGGATGCCCGGGTTTTGCAGGACTACTTCGACATGGGAAAGCTGATCGGCGATCACGTGGCGTCCCTGGGTGAGCCACTGAAGGTCGCTCTGCTGCCTGGTCCCGCCGGAGCGGCATGGACGGAACGGACCCGGTTGGGCTTCGAAGCCGCTATTGAGGGTTCCGGAGTCACCGTGATGGACATCAAGTACGGCGACACCGGCAAGGAAGTTCAGCTCAAGCTGGTGGAAGACGTGCTCTCCGCCAATCCAGAGCTTGATGCGATCGTTGGCACCGCTATCACCATGGAAGTGGCAGCGACGGTGCTGGCAGAGCAGGGAAAGACTGACGATGTTCGGCTGTACGGGACTTATGTGACACCGCAGGCCGTCGAACTGATCGACAAGGGCCGAGCCAACTGCGCACCGTCCGAGCAATCGAGCCGGATCGGCAAGATGTCCGTGGATCTGGCCGTGCGCGTGCTTCAGGACATGCCCCTGGATCCTGATATTGAACGATATGCACCCGAACCCCTGGTCATCTGCGGTCCGCGGGAGAGTGGTTACGAGAACATCCAGTTTTTCGATGCCACTGGGAGTTTCGCTCCCGACGGTTGGGACCCGATGTTCACTGTAGAAGCGAGCGGAAAATGAGCGCGAGATACGCCCTGCAGGGCAACGTCATCACCATGACCCCAGCCCACGGCATCACGGTGGTCTATGTGGAGGATGGACGGATTGCCGGGACTGGTGACAGCTCTTATGCTGATCAGCTCCGCCGCGACGACATTCCCGTATATGACCTGGGTGACCGTGCCGTCCTACCCGGTTTCATCGACCCGCACGTGCACTTCTCGCAGTATGCGGCCGGCACCCACCGCGGCATCGACTGCCGGGTGCCGGCTTGCAAGACCATTGCCGATGTCCTCGACGCTCTGGAAGCCGGGCTGAAGGCAGGACGTACTGTCGGTGATTGGCTGATCGGCTATGGGAACTTGTTCTTCGATCAGAAGCTGGCGGAACACCGGCTGCCCACCAAGCAGGAGCTGGACTCGGTCAGCCGGATCGTGCCGATCGTATTGCATTGTGGTGGGCACGTCTCGGTGTTGAACAGTGCCGCCCTCGATATCGCTCAGGTCGAGCAGTACATGAACGGTAGCGAGGGCCTGTGGGGCAGCCCCGTGGTCCATCTGGACGGTCAGGGCCAACCCACCGGTGTGGTCGCAGAGATCGACGGCTTGTTGCCTATCCCTGCCAGCAGTGACAGCGAACTGTCCGACTTCTATGCAGATACGTTCCGTACCGATTTCCTGGCCAATGGTGTGACCACCATCGGCGAGATGATCGAATCCAGCCGCGATGTCGAGGTCTTGGATGAGGTCGTCGGCATGGGCCGTCTTCCCGGTCGTATCGCCTTCTATGCGATGGCGCCGTCGTACCTTCCCGTCGTTGAGGCCTGTGATTGGGTCTCTGGTTACGCGTCCCGCAGTGGCTCGGACAAAGTGTGGGCACGTGGAGTGAAGGTGTTTGCCGACGGCGGGTACTCGGCGCGGAATGCTGCCAGCCTTTCGGAGTACACCCGGGATCACAGCCCGCACCGCGGGTACCGCGGCAAGCTGAATCTGTCACGGAGCGCCTTGATGGAGGCCATCAGCCTGGCCCGAGAGCATGATGTACAACTTGCTGTTCATACCAACGGGACGAGAGCGCAGCGTGAAGTGCTCGAGGCAATACTTGCCTTGGGCACACCTCATGACCATGCACCGATCCGTGTCGAGCACTTGGGCAACGTCGTGGCTGCCCGGACGGACATCGCCCTGTGGAGGGCTGCCAATGTCATCCCGGTCATGCAACCGGGGTTCCTGCACAATTTCATTGGCGATTACCTGCCCATGTTGTTTCCCGATACTGGGACGACCGGTCGACTACCGGTGAACACCGTGCTGAATGAGGGCGTTACCCCGGTGTTCAGTTCGGACATCACGCTCGGGGGCGAGTGTGGAGCGACCAATCCACTGCAGACCATCGCCTCCGCTGTCACTCGACGCAGCTACTGGGGACACCACGTTGAGCCGGAGGAAGCGATCTCCGTGGCACAAGCGCTCCGCTTGCACACCATCGAAGCAGCCAAGGTGTTGGGCGTTGACCATCTGGTCGGTTCGTTGGAAGTCGGCAAGGCCGCCGACATCACCATTCTGGACAAGGATCCACGGAGCGTCTCCGGAGATGAGCTCACGAGTATTCGAGTGCACAGCACGTATGTCGATGGCGCGCTGGTATATGGAAGCGGGGATCGGGCATGAATCCGTTGATTGACATTGACCAGGTTGGCAAGACCTTTCCCGGGGTCAAGGCGCTGAGTGAGATCTCGTTCGACATTCGTGCCGGGGAGATTCACGCTCTGATGGGAGAAAACGGCGCCGGGAAGTCGACGTTGATCAAGATTTTGGCCGGAGCCCAAAAGCAGAGCACCGGGACCATCCGGTTGAATGGCACGGCGATTGATTTCAACCGCCCCCAGGATGCCGAGGACGCAGGCATCCGGACGGTGTTCCAGGAACTGAACGTGGTGCCGCAACTCTCCGTTGCCGAGAACATCTGCCTCGGTGCCCTCCCGGGACGGTCGGGATTTGTCGACCGTCCACGAATGCTGCAACGCGCCCAGGAGAGCCTGTCCGCGCTGGGGACGCCCTTACCCTTGGATGCCAAAGCTGGCTCCCTCCCCCGTTCCTCGCAGCAGTTGATCGAAATTGCCCGGGCACTGATGGGAGACGCCAAACTGCTCATTCTCGACGAACCAACAGCGTCATTGGGTGAGCAGGAGAGCCGCCGCTTGCTTCAGATCGTGAAGGACCTGGCCGGCCGTGGCGTGGCCATCCTGTACATCACGCACCGCATGCATGAGGTGATGGAGGTCGCCGATCGGGCCACCATTCTCCGGGATGGAGAGTTCATCGGAACGCTTCAGGCGCCGTTGGACGAGTCCGTGGTGGTCGAACGCATGATTGGGCGGCCGGTCTCGTCGCTGTACCAACACTCGATGCGCAGTCCTGGAGCGGAGCTCTTGAGTTTGCGTGAGCTGACGACCGCCACACTGCGTCAAGCGTCGTTGACCGTGCGAGCCGGTGAAGTCGTCGGCATTGCAGGCCTCTTGGGCTCGGGAAAGTCGGAGATCGGCCGAGCTTGCTTCGGTTTGGACAAAGTCCTCGGGGGGCAGATCGTGTTGGACGGTCGACAGATCGAGACACCCACTCCTGCCCGCATGCTCTCACAGGGCTTGGTGTATTACCCGTCGGACCGGCGTACAGAGGGCTTGGTCATGGGCCGACCACTGCTGGAGGGAATGACCATGGGCTCACACCGGGCTGCAGGTCTACGGCTGTACGGCTTCCTGAAAAAGGGTGAAGAGTCGCGTCGAGCTGCCCATATCGGTGAAGCCCTGGATCTTCGACCGATGTTGCTGGGCCGCAAAGCCAGCGCGTTTTCCGGCGGCAATCAGCAGAAGGCAGTCCTGGCCAGAGGGCAGCTCCATGCCGCCAAAGTGCACATCTTCGACGAACCTACAGTCGGCATCGACGTCGGAGCGAAGGCCGACGTCTATCGGTTGATCGACGACTACGCCGAGGCCGGCCACGGGGTGGTCGTCATCTCGTCCGACCTCACGGAGATCATCGGCATCAGCGATCGCGTCTATGTCATGCATGAAGGCAGCGTCTCGGCCCATCTGACCGGTTCCAATATTTCTGAAGAAGCTATCGCTCACGCCTTCTTCTCCCACGCCGCGGCGTGACGAATCCCCATCTTTTTCACTGAGGAGAGACCTTGACTACTCTTACCCGCCCTGAACAGGCATCTATGCCGCGGCTGAGCAATATTCAGTTTCTGCTGACCGTGGGGTTGCTGCCCTGTTTGCTTGTCGTGATGTTCCTGTTCTTCGTCATCATGGAACCTCGGTTCCTGGACAGCGCGAATCTGGTGAACATTGCTCGACAGTCCGTTTTTCTGCTGCTCATTGCTATGGGTCAGATGATCGTTCTGATCAATGCCCAGCTGGATTTGTCGGTCGGAGCCACTGTCGCTTTGACCAGCGTGGTCGTGGCGATGGCGACCGCCGCCACGGCTGGCGGTCCGGAATCGGTCCTGGTCGGCGTCGTCGTCGGGCTTGTCGTGGGTGGTGCCGTCGGCCTGTTGAACGGGTTCCTCGTGGCCTACTTGAAGGTTCCTTCGTTTATGGCCACGCTCGGAACCACCTCGGTCTTGACCGGACTAGCCCTGATCATCTCCAAGGGCGCACCGATTGTCGGTGTACCACTGATTTTGACCGATTCTCTGGCCACGTCCTCCATTCTCGGGATTCCGGTGACAGTTCTGCTCGGCGCGGCCCTGGCTGTTGGGGTCGGAGTCTTCATGTCGCGGATGCATGCCGGGCGCGACATGTACGCCGTTGGAGGTAACCGCGCGGCCGCTCTCGTTGCCGGCATCAACGTCAAGCGCACCATCATTCTGGCCTTCGTCCTGTGTTCCGTGTTGGCCTCTCTCGCTGGCATCCTGCTCACCGCCCGCGTGGGTTCCGGCGAAGCATCGCTGGGCGCCAGTTACGTGATGCTCTCCATCGCCGCGGCGGTGCTCGGTGGCACCTCGCTCTTTGGCGGTGAAGGCGTCTTGTGGCGCGTGGTCCTCGGCGTAGTTTTCCTGGGTGTGCTCAGCAACGGCATGAACCTGCTGCATGTTTCTAGCTACGTCCAGGAGCTCGTGATCGGTGTCGTCCTGATTGCCGCAGTGGCGGTCGAGCGGTTTAGAGAAACCTCATGAATTGAGCCCTGATAGTGTCAGTTCGAGGCCTTGGGATGGGCCGAGTCACCATGGGAAACAGCGACTCTGCCAGGGGGATAAGTGCCTGAGATGCGGGAGACGGAGACGAGGGCGCGGGACGATAGTCCCGACGCCCCCTCCATCTCACCGGGCCCGCGCATCCGTCGACTTCGGCGTTCCCTTGACATGACTCTGCAGGAGTTGGCCAACAGGACCGGTCTTTCCGAGGGGTTCCTGTCCCAGGCAGAACGGCAGAAGGCCAACCTCTCCTTCTCCTCACTGATGCGTATCGCTGGCGCCCTCAATGTCCCGATGTCCACGTTGCTGGCGGAAGAAACCCCAGAGCCGGAAGACCGGAAACCGCTACGGCAGGCTTTGATGGACCACCCATCAGGCATTTACCGCGACAGGTTCGTCACCCCGCCTGAAGCCAGAACCCTCCAAGTTATCGAGGCAATTCTGGAACCCGGTGAAGGATCACGCGTGGCACCGTACGCGCACTCCGGGGAAGAGGAATGCTTGTTGGTGTTGGACGGGCACCTGGAACTTCAGTCCGGGCAGTCGGTGCACCAACTCCATGCCGGAGACTCGATACTGATCGATCCCGGTACGCCCCATGCTTACCGCAACCCGGGGTCAACGGCCGTGCGATGGCTGTGGATCTCCGCCCTGCCAGGTCACGAACACTAAGGACCTGCCCAGGCAGCCAGATCCAGCCACACCTCGTCCGGCCATGAACCCCGGGTCAACGGGTCCTCGATCGACGGTCCAGCCTGGAGCCTCCTGCAGATGAACCAGCGCACTGTCTCTGCCATTTAGCGCATACCGGTGCGGCGACGCGGTGATCGGTTGAATCGCTATCGTGGACCCATGCGAACGGACTTCAGCCCCGAGGAGATGTCCTCCCGTGATTTTTACCGCCTGCTGACCGCGGTGGTGGTTCCCCGTCCGATCGCGTGGGTGTCTAGTACCTCGCCTGAGGGTGTCGACAACTTGGCGCCTCACTCGTTCTTCACGGTTTCCTCCGTTACTCCGCCGATCGTGCAGTTCACGTCCGTGGGTGAGAAGGATTCTCTCCGCAACATCCGCGCCACTGGCGAGTTCGTCGTCAACCTCTCCCCCGCTAGCCTGATCGAAGAAGTCAACGCGACAGGAACGAATTTCCCGCCGGAAGTGAGCGAGTTCGACGCCGCAGGATTGACGCGCGAGACGAGCTCAACCGTGAAACCACCGCGGGTCCGAGAGTCTCCGGTCGCGTTGGAATGTGTAGTGCATGAGGTCATGCCGATCGGGGATTGCACGATCGTTTTCGGGTTGGTGAGCCACGCTGTGGTCGCCTCCGAGGTCCTTGATGGTTCCCATCCCCGGATCGACGAGTTGGCCCCGCTGTCCCGTCTCGGGCTCGACGAGTGGGGAACCGTGGGTGGGGTCCGTGAACTCAAGCGCATCCGCAGGTCAGAATGGCCCGGTACCTTCGACCGGGCGTCTCGCTCTTAAGCCGGCGCATGCGGGAGGGCGCCCGGACCAACCGGGCGCCCTCCAGAGTCGGTGGTCCTTATCCGATACCGAGCTGGACGAAAACCAACCACACCACGAGCGGCACGATGGCGATCATCACGACTGCCCAGAGCAGGAGTGCGCGGAAGAACATGCGCTCGTCCTTGGGTTGGGCGCTGGCCATCAGCAGAGCACCGCTGGTGGACATGGGACTGACGTCCACGACCGAGGAACTGATGGCGATGGCCGTCACCACCCCGATGGGGCTCAACAACGGATCCATGGCGATGGGCACCACGATGGGGCTGATAACCCCTAGCGTTCCGGTGGTGGAAGCGAACGCCGAAACGATGCCGACCACGTAGCTAGTGATGAGGGCGGCCGCCGAACTGTTGCCCAGTCCGGCGATCCCGGCCTGCAGCTGTTCCAGGGCCCCCATTTCCTCCAGCATGCCCACATAGGTGACGATGCCGGTGACCAGGATGATCGCCGACCAGGGCATGCTCTCCACGGCTGGCTTCTGCACACCGGGGTTCATCATGATCAGCGCGAGTGCCACGACCAGGGACGCGACGCCCACGTCGATGCCGAAAGTCGTTGTCAGGACTAGCAGGGCCGCGATTCCGACGAGGGTCAGCAGGCGGGCGGGGGTGACGGCAACTTTCTGGGGCGTCGTCTTGGTGGGCGCTTCGACGGTCACCTTCGTCGGCGCGGTGGCAAGCGCAGTAGCGGACCCGCCGCCGCCGGAAGGCGGCATCTCAGTCATCTCCGATGCGGCCGAGGGGACGGGATCGTCACCGGTCTGTGTGCGCGCTGCGCGCCGCTTCATGATGGCTTCGATGATCACGTAGGCGATGAGGGCGAGCAGAGCATTGAACAGGAAGCAGTACAGGTAGAGCTTCAGAGAGTCTTCCGCAGCGCCTGCTTCGTCGAGCATAACGTTGGCCAGCACACCGAAGGGGTTGACCGGTGAGAACGCGCCGGCGTTCGCTCCCTGGACGATAACCAACCCCATCGACAGGGGGCTGATACCGAAGCGCAGGCCGAGTGCGATGCCCACCGGGGCGACGATGGCAATGGCCGCGGGGGTGAAGGCGCCCGCCGATGCTAAGGCGGCGGTGAGGGCGAACATGAGCACGGGAACGAGGAAACGTCGATTGCCGGCGAGTAGTTCCGCCCAGTAAGCCAACAGGTCAATGGTCCCGTTGATTCTGACGATTGCGAACAGCAGTGTCGCGCCGACCAGAATGAAAAACAGGCCGGACGGGAATTGGGCGATGACGTCCTTGATGGGAAGTCCGGCGACAAGCGTACCGACGGCGAACGCGGCGACCGTGGCGATGAGCCCGGCGTTGATCCTGGTGAACGAACCGATGGCGAACGCGGCGATGAGAACGGCGAAGGCGATAAGGGACAGCGTCATGGTTTGCCGACCTACTCTGCCGGGGCGGGGATCTTGATGCCGGCGCCGGACAGCAGTGCACCGGCACCACCAATGGCGGGCTCGTGTCCCAGGGACTTAAGGATTTCATACGCCGTGGCTGTGGCTGCGGTGAAAACGGGAAGCCCCAGTTCATCCTCGACCGCTTGCACGGCCGGCAGGGAGGGCATCTGCACGCACGCGGACAGGATGATCGCTTCGGCACCTTCCCGCTGAAGGTTGCGTGCGATCTCGGGAAGGTTCTGCGGGTCCAGACGGCCGACCGCCAGGTTGTCCGGGACCTCCAGGCTCACTGCCTCGAGGACCTCAATGCCAGCACCTTCGATGTACTCGCGAACCATTTGCGTCAGCGGCTTCATGTAGGGCGTGACCATGGCGACCTTGCGAACGCCCGCCTCCTGCAAAGTGCGCACCAGCGCGCCGGCACTGCTCGTCACGGCGGCCGGGTGTCCATTGTCCTGGGCGGCCTGGGCGAGCACGGCTTCGGAATCTACGTGCGCGTTCGGGCCCTGGGCCATGACGGCCACCAGGCAGGCGTAGGCGATGGTGTCCACATCGGCGTCGGAGACCGAAGCGGCGCAGTCGGCAGCCTTCGACACCATGGCCAGGAGCTCTTCCTTATTGACGTTCTTCATGCCGGCTCGCGCGGAATGGAACGTGTAACGGTGACCCGTTGCCTCGGACTGGCGGCGGAACAGCTCGGGCAGTTCGGTCTCCATCGTCGTGTTCGAGCTGGGGACGATCAGGCCAATCCGCGACAAACCCTCCGGCTTTGCCACAGCAGAGGTTTCGCAGGCGATTTCAGGGATGCTCAAGGCTTCTCCAGAGATATAGGGGAACGATCATGACCCACATCTTGGGTCGCGAACTCATAATGTGGGCTTCCGGAGTAGAATGTCAACTAGGTCACACGAGGTGACGTGCGTGACCTACGGACTTTCCCGACGGATAGGATGGCGGCTTGGCCAGAGGAAAGCAGGGGATTAAAGGCATGGCTGCGGAGTCGAGTTCGGGGACCACCCCCATCTTGGTGTTGCACAAGGTCGCTGAGATCCTCAACTGCTTCTCCGTGGAGGAGCCGGACCCCACGCTGCAGCAGATCGTGCGTCTGACCGGGCTTCCTCCCAGCACGTGCCAGCGCCTGGTGCAAAACTTGGTGCGGGAGGGTTTTCTGGACCGCGACGGCGACCGATACCGCATCGGGATCGGCCTGGTCAGGTGGGCTACGCCCGGGACTTTAGGACTGGATGTGGTGCGGTTGGTCAGGCCGGTGCTACAAGACCTTCGCGATGAAACCGGTGAGACGGCGTGCTTCTACGTGCGCGACGGTGCGTTCAGAACAGTGGTTGCGGTCGCTGAGACCCGCCACGTGGTCATGCGCCCCTTCATGGTCGGTCAAGTCATGCCCATTCATGCTGGAGCCCCCGGCAAGATCTTCTTGGCCTTCGATCCCGAGGCCAGGGACGCCCTTGTGGGTTCTTCCCTCGATCGGTTCACGCAATTCACTCCACAAAGCCTGGAACTACTGGACGCCCAGAGTCAGCAAGCCCAGGAGATGGGTTATTTCGCGGCGTTCGGCGAGCGACACGAAGACGTCGGTTCCATTAGCGCCCCGGTCTTCAACCACACCGGTCAACTGGCAGGAGTAATCGGGCTGGGTTTCCCCACCCAACGCGTCGGGCCGGACGATGTTGAACGGCTGGGGCCCATCGTGGCTCGGTCTGGGCGTGCTGCGAGCAACGCGCTGGGGTACGCGACCACGCCGTAAGCCCCCTATTAGCTGGAAGGTCGGCCGGTTCGGTTCGCGAGCCGCGCCTGCGCACGGGGCTTTATGCCTTAAGACCACAAAAAGCGGATCCGTCCTCGGTTGCCCAGCCGCCGGTGGCCCCGTCGGCCTGACCCCGGTGATTGCACCCGCCCACCCGAGCGACTGGTCATCGGGCCACCCCATGCTTTTGATGGCAAACCTTTAGTGCGATGGGTGCCCCTCCCCCGCGTCCCCACGGTGACGATCGGCCCGCCCGGCCCCTTCTGAGATGGGCCGGGGCATGCTTACCAACCCGAGCTCGGCGGGTGTTGCACTCGTCTGCCGGTGATGAAGTCGGGGATAGGATGGGCGCACGCTGCCAATAGTCAGCGAGTTCTGCGGGAGCCCCATCGGGGCTGAGAGGGCTTAAGAGCCGACCGCCACACCTGATGCGGATCATGCCGCCGGAGGAAAGGACATGCGGTGAGTGCTGCGTACCCTGCCGTCTCTTCACGTCCCGCAATCGATGCAGTCGATGTCGCGGTGGTGGGTGCCGGACTGATTGGCCTGGCCACTGCCTGGGAACTGCGTCGACGCGGCCGCTCGGTGGTGGTGATCGATCCAGCCCCGGGGGAAGGGGCTTCGAGGGCGGCTGCCGGGATGCTGGCCCCGGTGAGCGAGGTTCAGTATCAGCAACAGGCCCTCTATCCGCTGATGAGCGCCTCGGCCGCCGAATACCCGGGTTTCGTCGAGACCCTCGAACGGGACTCCGGGAAAAGCGTCGGTTACCGGGTCACTGAGACCTTGGTGTGCGGTGTCGATATCGCGGACCGCCAGGGCCTCACCGATCTGAGCCAGTTACAGCAACGCCATGGCATGGCGGTGGAGCAGTTGCCCCTGGGCGAGGCCCGTTCGCTTGAACCGGCCCTGTCACCGCGTCTTTCAGCCGTGTTCCGTGCCCCCGCCGATCATCAGGTCGACCCTCGCCGGTTGGTGGCGGGATTACTGAGGGTCCTGACCGGTCAAGACGGGACCGCGAGGCCACCAGACGGGAGTACGGATGGCGGCCTGGGGTGTGTGCGACGCGAACGGGCCAAGGCGTTGTTGCGGAACAGACGCGGGGCCGTGGCCGGTGTCATGCTGGCCAACGGGCAGCAGATATTGGCCGCTGAAACCGTTCTGGCCCCCGGCCTGGGCGCCGAGGGGTTTGAGGGTTTGCCGGCCAATTGCCGCCTGCCGCTGCGTCCTGTTCATGGCGACATCCTCCGGGCTCGCCTCCCACCGGGCGCGCGACCTTTGATCGAGCGGACCGTCCGCGGCCTGGTGCATGGTGTGGCGGTCTATCTCGTACCGCGCACGGACGGCACGGTCGTGATCGGGGCTACTTCTCGCGAGGATGACCAGTCGGGAGCCAATGCCGGCGGAGTGTTCCGGTTGCTGCGCGACGCCCAGGCCCTGGTGCCGGGGGTCGTCGATCTGGAGCTGATGGAGGTCATGGCCCGGGCCCGTCCCGGAACACCCGATGACGTGCCCTACCTTGGCCGTGTTCGTGGGCACGGCGGTGGCTTCGTGCCCGGCCTGGTGGTCTCCACCGGGTATTTCCGCCACGGTGTACTCCTTGCCCCGTTGGCCGCCCGCCTCGCCGCCCAGTTGATCACGGGTGAGACGGGAGCCGAACCGGATATCGATGCCGCGCATCTTGCCGCCACTGACCCGCAGCGCTTCGAACCGTCGGTCCTCGACCGTCAGGTGGTGTCCCCTTCGCACGTGTGTACCCGAGAACAGGAGTAGTTGATGCCGACCATCACCCTCAACGGCGCCCCCCGGGTCGTGTCTGGTGACACGACCATCATTGATCTGGTCTCCCAAACCGCGGCTCGGCCCCTGGCCAGCGATGGACGCCCGCTGGACGGAGGCGGGCTGGGTATGGCGGTAGCGGTCGACGCCGCGGTGGTTCCCCGTAGCCGGTGGTCTCGCACTCCCGTGCTCGAGGGCCAGACCATCGAGATCATTACCGCCGTCCAGGGAGGTTGACACGTGGGTACCACCGCACGCCCAGACCCGTTCGTTCTCGACGAGGTGGAGTTGTCCTCGCGGTTGATTATGGGGACCGGGGGTTTGAGCTCTCTGCACACCCTGGAGCGGGCCCTGCGGGCTTCCGAGACTGAATTGACCACGGTGGCTCTGCGCCGTTACACCCCCAGGCAGGGAGACAGTTTGTTCTCGGTGCTGGAACGCAACCGGATTCGTGTCTTGCCCAACACCGCCGGGTGTTATACCGCCCGCGACGCTGTGCTGACGGCGGAGCTGGGTCGGGAGGCCTTGGAGACCGATTGGGTCAAGCTCGAGGTCATCGCGGACGAGGACACCTTGTTGCCCGACGTCTCCGAGTTGCTCGAGGCCACCGAGCAGTTGGTCGCCCGAGGCTTCAAGGTTTTCGCATACACCTCCGATGACCCGGCCGTTGCACGCCGGTTGGAGGACCTGGGAGCGACCGCCGTCATGCCCCTGGGGGCACCCATCGGCACCGGACTCGGCATTCTCAACCCTCATAACATTGAACTCATCACCTCTCGGGCCCGGGTGCCTGTGGTCCTCGACGCGGGCATCGGCACCGCCTCCGAGGCCGCCTGGGCTATGGAACTAGGGTGTGATGCCGTGCTACTGGCCAGCGCTGTGACCCGGGCCCAGGACCCCGTGGCGATGGCTACGGCCATGCGCCATGCCGTGGCCGCGGGACGACTAGCCGCCGGCGCCGGCCGTATCCCCGCGCGCCGCCACGCCGTCGCGTCCTCGCCCACGACCGGGCTGATCGCCACCGACGCCTCAGAGACTGTGGCGCGCGGAGACTGGGCACCCACCGGGGCAAGCCGATGACTCCGCTGCCTCCACTCGTAACTCCCGGCCCGCAGCTGACGGGCGAGGAGCTCGAACGGTACGCCCGTCACCTGTCTCTGCCCCAGATCGGGCTCCTCGGCCAACAGCGAATCAAGAATGCCCGAGTCCTCGTCATCGGCGCCGGCGGACTCGGAACTCCAGCGCTGCAGTACCTGGCCGCCGCCGGGGTCGGCACGCTCGGCATTGTCGACGATGACGTGGTGGCACTGTCCAATCTGCAACGCCAGGTGATTCATACGGTCGCCGACGTTGGCAGGCTCAAGACGGATTCAGCGGCCGACGCGGTGGCCCGTCTCAATCCACAGGTTCAAGTGCAGGTCCATCCCGTCCGCTTGACCGCAGACAATGCCGTGGACTTGGTGGGTCAGTACGACCTGGTGCTGGACGGGGCGGATAATTTCGCCACGCGGTACCTGGTCAGCGACGCTACAACGTTGACCGGGCGCCCCTGCGTGTGGGGGTCCATTCTGCGCTTTCAGGGACAGGTCAGCGTGTTCTGGGCCGGGCATGGACCCACTTACCGGGATCTCTATCCCGAGGCGCCCCCGCCCGGTGAGGTGCCCAGTTGCGCCGAAGGCGGAGTGATGGGGGTTCTTCCTGCCGTGATCGGTTCCGTCATGACCGCAGAAGCCATCAAGCTCATTACCGGCACCGGACAGCCTCTGATCGGGCGCATCCTGATGCACGACGCACTCATGATGACCTGGCGGGAACTGCAGCTCACCCCGGATCCGGACGCTGCCCCGGTCACGGCCGTGCACGAACCCAATCTCACCTGCACGGTCTCAGGTGATACCGAGGTGGCCCCGCATGAGACGCTCACCGCCCTCGAGCTGGCAAACCTACTTGCGCGCCGAGAGCGCGGAGAGGTTTCTTTCACCCTGGTGGACGTGCGCGAAGAATGGGAACGAGAGCTGGTCAGCATCCCAGGCGCGTTACCCGCCTCCCTGCAGCAACTTATCGCCGATGGAGAGGCTGCCCTGCCCAGGTGGGCCCGTGGCACCGACCTCGTGCTGCACTGCAAGACCGGGGCACGCTCCGCCACCGCCCTGACCAAGCTGCGGGATTACTTCGCCCACCGGGAGGAAAGTCTCCGCCACCTCGACGGCGGCGTGCTCGCCTGGGTGAATCAAGTCGAACCGGGCAAGCCCACCTACTGAACCGACGTGCTCTCCACACTTCCACCGTCATCGATCAAGGGCCGCGCGGCTGTCCGCACCAATTGATCTAGAGCTGGACAACCGGCGCTGGCTTGGGACACGTATAAACGGACTAACGGCAGCCCAGCTGGTTTACAAAACGTGCCTTCCCGGGCGAAGGCCTCCGTAGTCTCTGGCGATCGGGACTAGAGTGTAGGCCTCCTAGCAGCGCAGTAACAGACTCTGTCACGCTGTCACTCTGTGGTGTTCCAGTTCATTGCACTAACGGGGCATGGCGCTACGCGTGGAGGCTGGGAAAGTCTTGCTCGCCGAGTTCTTGCAGTCGTTGGCTAATCCCTTGAGCGGCGTGCAGAAGGGGTTCTGTGAAGCGTTCCAGGTTGGGGTCGAGCTGGTAGTTGACGAGGCCGACGCCCGCTTGGACGATTCCGTCAACGAGAACAGGTGCGGCAATGGAGGTTGATCCGGGGAGGTACTCTTCGGCGCTGGTGGCATACCCCTGCTCACGGATGGCGTGGAGCTCACACGTCAATTGGTCGGGGTTGGTCTGGGTCTGCGGTGTGAATTGGGCCAGGGGGGCAGTCAGGATGTGGTCCTGGGTTGGGGTGTCGCTGAAGGCCAGGATGGCCTTGCCGAGGCCGGTGGCGTGCAGCGGGATGCGGGCACCGATGCGGCTCTGCAGAGGGACGGATTCTTCGTCCGTGAGTTTTTCGATGTAGAGCGCCGTGAGGTCATCCGGGATGGCGAACTGGACGGTTTGCCGGGTCTTGTACTGCAGGTTGAGCAGGAAGGGCAGAGCGGTCTCTCGCACCCGACCGTGTAAGGGGGTGAGCAGACCCATTTCCCAGAGCCGCTTGCCGAGGCGGTATCGCCCTCCGGAGGAACGTTCGACGAAGTCTCCGGCTTCGAGTTCTCCGAGCAGCCTGAAGACGGTGGCCACCGGCAGTCCGGTGCTGCGGGAGATCTCGCTGATGGTCAGCGCGGGGGCCGCGACGCTGAACTGTCCCAGGATCAACAGCGCGCGTGCGACGACCGATCGCGGTAGTCCGGGTGCATCGGTGAATGCAGGCATTAGCGCTGCCTTTCGTTCAGGAGCGTTGAGAGGGCCCGCGCGGTACTTTGCAGCGCGGCAATTCTGGTGTGGTCTCGCCCTCCTGCACGGGGTGACCTCTCGTGTCGTAGTGAGATCGACATGGGGGGCCGATCATGGACGTCGAGGGGTACGGCGTATTCCACGGCCTCGGAGCCCTCGAGGATGACGCAGCGCTGCTCACGGGACGTGGTGATGCGCTGTTCGAGGTCCTGCAGCCCGCGGCGGGTCAGCCTGAGCCGTGCCCGGGTTTCCGGGGAAAGTTGTGCGGCGATGGCGATGCCGCCGGCGGTTCCATTGAGGGGGTGCATCTCCCCCAGTCCCCGGTCGGCGGCCATCGAGGCTGCGAGGATCTCGTCGACGCACATGGCTGCCTCGTCGAAGTAACTGAACACTCTGACGTCGGATTCGGTACGGGCGCTCAGGGACATCAGTAGGGGCCGGGCGCCATACCCGATGACGTCGTGACTGCGGGCGAGGATGCCCATGCGCCACATCAGGGGTCCGATGCTGTACGTGCCGCCCGTGTTCTTCTCCAGGGCGCCCATGCCTTCGAGCTTGTGCAGCAGGCGGTGCACGGTGGCGACCGGCAGGTTGGTGCGGCGCGAGATGGCCGAGAGTGTCAGGGCGCGGTGTTCGGAGTCGAAGGACAACAGCACGGTGAAGACGCGTTCGGCCACGGATTTCGCCCCCAGGGCGGTGACCGCCGATAGGGCGGTGGTATCGGTCGAGGGTTCTGCGGACGTGGTCATATCGTTCCTTTTTTCCGGTGCCCTCTAAGGATGGTTTTTCATTCTTTGGAAAACAAGCTGGTGATAGGGGTCACAGTGGAGCATGCTCGGGTGCACCCCCCGGGTCCGGTCCGCGCGTAGGCGATCGGTCGGCCCGTCCCGTTCAGTGCAAAGGACTCACCATGACGCAGATGGACACGAGCCAGGAGCCCCGTCGAGGCAGCGAGAAGAGCTTCCCGGATCCCTACGAGATTGAGACGCCGTCCGGTGCCGAGGGCTGGGAAGAGATGTATTCGTACCACAACCGGTTCTTGGAAACCCGGCGGGCGGAGGACTCTCAGAAGACTTGGTTCCGGAACTCGCTGCATTTCCCGGAGGTGTCGTATCCCTTTGATCATGCGGTCATTGACGGGTCCTTTACCGGGACCGGGGTGACGAACGCGCGGGTGTTCGCGCTGCCGCCGGCGTTGGGTCTGGATGTGCGGGTCATCAATGGGTACACGTACATGTCGACGCTGCCGGCCCCGGATGAGCAGACGCAGGCTCGGCGGGCTGAGGAGTTCGCTCAGCGGGCCGGGTATTACTTCCAGAACTGGGACACGCTGTACAAGGAGTGGGAGACGCGCGTCACCGAGGCGATTCGTTCCGTCGGGGAGATTGAGGTCCCCGAGCTCAGCGAGTTCGAACCCATCGAGAAGGTCCTGGAGGACCGTGGCCCGACCCAGGGCAACCTGCTGTTGGCCAGCTACCACCGCCTGTTGGAGGCCGGGGATCAGATCTGGACGCTGCACTCGGAATTCTTGAACCTCGGGTATGCGGCGTACCTGCAGTTTCTGACGCTGTGCAAGGAACATTTCCCGGAGATCGATGATCAGACCATCTCCCGGATGGTCTCCGGTATCGACGTACTGCTGTTCCGCCCGGATGATGAGTTGCGCAACCTGGCCCGCCTGGCCGAGAACCTGGAGGTGTCCGATACCGTCCGGGCGGCCACGTCGGAGGCTGAGCTGCGGGCCGCCCTGGGCCAGCAGGAGGCGGGCCGGCAGTGGCTGGCCGCACTGGATGAGGCCAAGGACCCGTGGTTCCACTTCTCCTACGGCTCGGGCATGTATCACTCCCACCGCAGCTGGATCGATGACATGTCGTTGCCCATCCAGGCCATCGGTGACTACATCGACCAGCTGCGCAACGGTGCGGACCTCTCCCGTCCGCTGGACCGGCTCCAGGCCGAACGTGACGAGATCGTGGAACGGTACCGGGACCTGCTCGAGGAGCAGGACCGTCCCGCGTTCGATGACGCGTTGGGGTTGGCGCGCACGGTGTTCCCGTACGTGGAGAACCACAACTTTTATGTCGAGCACTGGTTCATGACCGGTTTTTGGAACAAGGTCCGTGAGTTCAGCGCGAAGTTCGTCGAGTGGGGTTTCTGGGCGGACGTGGAAGACATCTTCTTCCTGCGGCGCGCTGAGGTCGAGGAGGCGCTCTTTGATCTGCAGATGGCCTGGGGCGCCGGGGGCGTTCCGCAGGGTGGGTACCACTGGCCGGCGATCATCCAGCGCCGCCGGGAGATCTACAAGGTGCTGGACGCGTGGAACCCGCCGCCTGCCCTGGGCCCGGTGCCCGGGGAGGTCAACGAACCGCTGACGATCATGCTGTGGGGTATCACCCCGGAGACCGTGGACCGGTGGCTGCGCGCCCAGGAGGGTGGTTCGACCTCCGCCGTGTTGGAGGGCTTCGCCGGTTCTCCCGGGGTCGCCGAGGGACGCGCCCGGGTGGTGCACCGTCCCGATGAGTTGGACACGGTCCAGGACGGAGAGATTCTCGTGGCACCGGTGACCAGTCCGAGCTGGACGCCGGTCTTCGGACGCATCCGTGGTGCGGTCTCCGATATCGGCGGCATCATGTGCCACGCGGCCATCGTGTCCCGCGAGTACGAACTGCCGGCGGTGGTCGGGGTCGGATTCGGCACGTCCAACATCAAGACCGGTCAGCTGATCCGTGTGGATGGCGATGCCGGCACGGTGACGATTCTGGAGGAGCAGGACTGATGTCACGCTATGTTCGCCCCTTTAGCGAGCTGGGGTCCGGGGACCGGGAGTCGGTCGGGGGCAAGTGCACCAGCCTGGGTGAGATGGTCAACGCCGGCCTGCCCGTCCCGGACGGGTTCGCGGTGACCGTGGACGCGTTCGAGGATTTCCGTGATGCTTCTGAACTGAGGGCAGATCTGCAGGCACTGGTGCAGGGAATGCAGGGTGCCGGCCCGCAGGAACTTCAACGGGCCCACGACCGGGCCGTGGAGATGATCCTGAATCGGCCGTTGCCGGCACCGATGGAAGCACAGATCACCGAGGCGTACGAGGAGCTGGTCCGGCACGCGGCACAGCGTCGCGGGTTGGACGCCTCCCAGGTCCAGATCCCGGTGGCGGTGCGGTCTTCGGCGACCGACGAGGACGGGGATGCCGCTTCCTTTGCTGGCCAGCAGGAAACGTTCCTGTGGGTCAACGGGGTCACCGCGGTGCTGGAGAAGGTCCGGGAGTGCTGGGCCAGTCTCTACACACCGCAGGCCATCGCCTACCGGTCCTCGATGGATGCTGCTGAGGGCGCGGCGACCTCTCGGATTTCCGTGGCGGTGCAGTTGATGGCCACCGCGGATGTGGCGGGAGTGACCTTCACGGTTAGTCCCAAGACCGGGGACCGCTCGGTGATTGCCATCAATGCCAGCTACGGGCTGGGTCAGGCCGTGGTCTCCGGCGAGGTCACACCCGATGAGTACTGGTTATCCAAGATCGGTCCGACGATCAAGGATTCCCGGATCGCGGACAAGGCCCACGAGTATGTGGTCAATGCCGCCGGGACGGGCATTGAATTGCGCGAGGTTGACGCCGAGCGGCGTGGGCAGGCCTGTCTGACGCAGGAGGAACTGATTGACCTGGCGCGCATCGCCATGGCGGTGGAGAAGCACTACGGGACACCGCAGGACATTGAGTGGGCGTTGGAACGCAACGCCGATGGCACGAGCACGATCATGTTGCTGCAGTCCCGGCCCGAGACCAATTGGAAGAAGCGCAAGGACGAGCAGGCCGCCCGGGCGAAGGCACCGAGAGCGACCACCGGCATGCTGAATCTGCTCTCTGCCGTCGCGAAGGGAGCCTGACCGTGGCCACTGAGAGGTCTACGCCCAGTTGGAGTGATCTGCTGGAGTTGGTTACCGAACTGGATGGAGCGGGCTTTGAGAACGTCGCCATCACCTACGGTGATGTCTCCGTCCGGCTCTCCCGGGGTGACTTAATCTCCGAGAACGGCAGTTCGAACGGGTCCACCCGGCCGGCCACGGAGGTCAGCACACCAGCTGAGGTTCCCTCCGCACCGGCCCCCGCGGCCTCGACACCAGAACCAGTAGCCGAACCAGCCCCGTCGGGGACGGGGGGCTCAGGGGTGGACACCACGGGGACGGCGGTGCCCTCCCCGATGGTCGGGGTCTTCTACCGCAGCCCCTCCCCCGGTGCACCACCCTTCGTCCAGGAGGGGGATCGAGTCGAGGCCGATTCCACGATCGGGATCATCGAGGTGATGAAGCTGATGAACCCGGTCCAGGCCGGTGTGGCCGGCACCGTGTCCTCCTTCGCGGTGGCTGATGCCCAGGCCGTGGAGTTCGGTGAGGATCTGCTCTACGTCGTACCGGAGAGATCATGAGCGATCCGGCGACGGTGCCCACCGTCCTGGTGGCCAATCGCGGAGAGATCGCCGTGCGGGTCATTGAGGCCGCCCACCGCATCGGCGCTCGTGCGGTGCTGGCCGTCAGCACCGCCGACCGTGACTCGGTGGGGGCTCACTTGGCGGATGAGACCATCGTCATCGGTCCAGCCCAGGCCTCGCAGTCCTATCTGCGACCGGAGTTCATAGCCCAAGCGGCTTTGCAATCCGGTGCGGATGTCGTGCACCCGGGGTACGGGTTCCTCAGTGAACAACCCGAGCTGACGGAGATTCTCGAGGCCGAGGGCGTCGCGTTCGCTGGTCCGCGGGCGGAAACGCTGCGGGCGGTCGGGGATAAATCCAGTGCGCGCAAGGTGGCCATCGCCGCCGGGGTGCCGGTGGCAGCGGCTGCACCGGTGGTGGACCCGCACGACGCCGAGCACCTGCGGGGGCTGGGTGAAAGCGTGGGGTACCCCCTGTTGGTCAAGGCGGTCTATGGCGGTGGCGGTCGCGGCATCCGGTTAGCCCCGGACTACGAGACGCTGGTGCAGTTGGCTCCCCAGGCTGCGGCCGAGGCCATCGCCGCGTTCGGCAATGGCGAGCTGTACGTGGAGCGCTACTACGGGGCGGCCCGTCACGTGGAGGTCCAGGTCTTCGGTGATGGTGACGGCGGGGTGCTGATCTTCGGTGACCGTGACTGCTCGGTGCAGCGCCGGCATCAGAAGCTCATTGAGGAATGCCCGGCCCCCGGGCTCAGTGAGCAGCGTCGTCGGGTACTGCATGATGCGTCCCGGGCGTTGGTCCGCGAGTTGCGCTACCGCGGGGCGGGGACCATCGAGTTCATGGTGGACACCCAGTCCGAGGACGTCATCTTCCTGGAGGTCAATGCCCGCATCCAGGTCGAACACCCGGTGACCGAGGAGGCCTTCGGCGTTGACCTGGTCGCCGCCCAGTTGCGCTTGGCGCTGGGCCTGGACCCCCAACTGCCCGAGGTACCGGCGGTGCCCCCGGCGACGGCGATCGAGGTGCGGGTGAATGCGGAGGACCCGGACCGGGACTTCCGGCCGGCCCCCGGACGGATCACTACGGTGTCGTGGCCTCGCGGGCCCGGAATCCGGGTCGATACGCACCTGCGCGACGAGTACTCCTTCCCGCCGTTCTACGACAGCCTCATGGCCAAGCTCATCGTCCGAGCCCATGACCGCGCTGCCGCCGTTGGCGCGTTGGAGTCGGCCGTCCGACGGACCCGCATCGACGGGGTGGTCACCACGCTGCCCCTGCATGAACACGTCCTGAACCACCCCGATTTCCGGGCCGGGGGTGTGCCCACCACGTGGTTCGGGCCCCTGTGGGAAGAACACTCCCGGGCCACGGCAGAGATGCGAAAGGCGGATCGATGACCGCTTCCGACACCACGACGGGGCGCCGGCCCGTTCGCTTCGTGGATACCTCGTTGCGTGATGGCAACCAATCACTCTGGGGAGCCACCGGTCTGACGACGGGCATGGTGGAGGCCTTGGGTACTGATTTGGCGCAGGTCGGTTTCGCGGCGCTGGACTTCACCAGTTCCACCAACCTGCTCATGGGCGCCAAGACGCACCGGGAGGACCCGTGGGAGCGGATCTCCCGGATGCGCGCGGCGGCCGGGGACACTGCCCTGTCGGCGATCACGACCGGCATGCGTTTCATGTCCTGGGAGCGGGCCTCGGAAACGGTGATGCGCCTGGCGCTGCGGTTGATGGCCCGGCATGGACTGGACCGGTTGCAGATCGCCGATCCCATGAACGACTCTGCCGCGGTCCGGATGGTGGCCCGCTGGGCGAAGGAGGAGGGTTTCGCGACCGTGGTCGCGGCCACCACGTTCACCGAGTCTCCGGTGCACACCGACGCCAGTTATGTCGAGGCCGCCCGCGAGTTCGCCGGGGATGCGAGCATTGACGCGGTCTATCTCAAAGACCCCGGGGGTTTGCTCACCCGCGACCGGGTCGCACAGTTGGTGCCGGCGCTGCGTGCGGCGGTGGTTGGCAAGCCGCTGGAACTGCACGGGCACTGCACGACCGGGGAGGCGCCCCAGAACTATATTCTGGCCGCCGAGCTGGGCGTCGACGCGCTGCACACCGGGATCGGGCCACTGTCGAATGGCACGGCCCAGCCGGGCCTGCTGTCCGTGGCGGACAACCTGGAGGCCGCGGGTATCCCCCACGTCCTCGACCGGGACGCCCTGGCTCGGGCAACCGCCATCATCGAACGGATCGCCTCGTCCCAGGGGTTGCCGGCCGGGCCGGTCATGCCGTACGATCTGGCACCGCACGCCCACCAGGTTCCGGGGGGCATGATGGGCACCCTTAAGCGCCAACTCGCCGAATTGCGGATGGAGGATGCGCTTCCGGCCGTGATCGCCGAATCCGGTCGCGTGCGGGCCGAGCTGGGGTACCCGATCATGGTGACCCCGTTCAGTCAGTTCGTCGGCAGCCAGGCGTTGATGAATGTTCTGGCCGTAAAGTCCGGTCAGGAGCGCTACAGCCGCATCCCGGATGAAGTCGTGCGTTTCGTCTTGGGCCACTTCGGCACCCCGGCCGGGGACATCGACCCGGGCGTGGTGGAACGGGTGCAGGCCCTGCCCCGGGCCAAGGAACTGCACTTCGAGCCAGCCCACAACGCCCCGCTGGAACAGATCCGTACCGAGCAGAGCCGCACGGCCGGTCGGGAGCTGTCCGATGAGGACTTGTTGTTGCGTCTGGTCATGGCCCCGGATGTCTTGGCGGCCGTTCATGCCACCGGGCCGGCTCCCACGTGGGCGGCGGACCCTGCCCCACGGGTGGAGTCGTTGGCCGATTTCATCCGGGCCGCCCATGCCCTGCCACGGTGGACGTCGATGCATGTGCGCCGCGGTACCCAAGAGATCCGGTTGGACCGGCGTACGGACCGGCCCACCACCGAGCAGGTGGGCGGGCAGAAGGTGAGCACAACATGAACACCCCCTTGAAGACTTCCGTTGCACTCTCCCCTGGCGCGCCAGCAACGACGGCGCCCGACTCGGAGGATGGTACCGCGCAGATCGGGCAGGTCCGCGCGGTCATGTTCGATGTCGACGGGTGTCTGCTGTTGGCCGACCAACCCAGTGGGTATGGGGGCACCGTGCTGCCTGGGGCCCGCCGCGCGTTGGAGGCCGTTCGCGCCACGGGGCGTGAGTTCGTCTGCTTCACCAACGGGTCGTTTCAAACCCCTGCGGCGATCGCCTCAACCCTGCGCGAGCTGGGTCTGGAGGTGAGTGATGAGCAGGTGATGACTCCGGCCGTGGTCGCCGCTGAGACGATCGCTCACCGGCACCCGGGGGGACGGGTGCTCGCGTTCGGGGGTCCGGGGGTGACCGAACCCCTTAGTGCCCGCGGGATTGACCTGGTGGAGTTGGAGGAGGCGGCGGCCGGCCGGGCCGGGGAGGTGGCCGCGGTTGTGGTCGGTTGGGATACCGAATTCGTGCGGTCCAAGATCGTGGCGGCCTCGGAGGTGATTCTCTCCGGTGCCGAGCTGTACACCACCTCGGCGGCGCCGACCTTTGCCTCTCATGAGCGGTTGAACGTGGGGGTGTCCGGGTTTATTGCCGCCGGGCTGACGCATGTCACCGGCCGGCCCTACCGGGTCTTGGGCAAACCCTCCGCGGAGGCCTTTCAGGCCATCTGTTCCCGCACCCACACTCAGGCGGACCAGATGCTGGTGGTCGGAGATGACCTGCAGTTAGAGACGTTGATGGCCCGCCAGCACGGGGCGATGGCAGTGCTCGTGACCACCGGGACCCACTCCCGTCAGGATGCCGCCCTGGTGGAGGCGGAACACCGCCCCGATCTGATCCTGGATTCTCTCGATGAGTTGGCCGACCTGCTGGAGACGGCGCCTGTGACCCCGACGGAGGTTTCATGAGCACGGCATCTCTCGCGCTGCCCCCGGTGACGTGGCAGCCTTCCGAACAGCAGGTGGCCCAGGCCCGGTTGACGGACTTCATGCGCTGGGTGGGCGAGCACCACGGGGTGCACCTGCGGGACTACCGGCAGGTGTGGTCGTGGTCGGTCACGGAGCTGTCTGACTTCTGGGACGCCGTGTGGCGGTACTTCGGTCATCTCGGTGAGGGGTTCGAGGGCCCCGCCCTGGCCACCGAGGCGATGCCGGGGGCGGTGTGGTATCCCCACGCCAAATTGAATTTCGCCGAAAACGTCCTACGTCATGCCCACGATCCGCGGTTAAGGGATGCACCGGCCATCGTCGACGTCGGGGAAGACGACGTGCGGACGGACATCACCTGGGCCCAGCTCGCCGGCCGGGTGGGGGCCCTGGCCCAGCAGCTCCGCGGTCTCGGTGTGAGCCCCGGGGACCGGGTGGCGGCCGTGTTGCCCAACATCCCGGAAGCGATCATCGGGTTGTTGGCCGCGGCCTCGATCGGTGCGGTGTGGACGATCAACTCCCCCGACCTGTCCGCGCAGGCCACCCTGGATCGTCTGGCCCAGTTGGAACCGACGGTGCTCATCGGGACGGATGGGTACCAGTTCAACGGCAAGACGTTTGATCGCACCGAGCATCTGGCTGACATCCGGACCGGGTTGCCCACGCTCAAGCACACCGTGGTGGTTAGGAAGCTAAACCCGGAGGTCTCTGCCGACACCTTCGATTTTCCCGCCGTGGACTTCGCCGAGCTGACGGAGGTCGCGGTCGATCCCATTATTGAACGGGTGCCGTTCGATCATCCGTTGTGGGTGCTGTTCTCCTCGGGCACCACCGGGGCCCCCAAGGGAATCGTGCACGGCCATGGTGGCATGACCCTGGAAGCCTCCAAGGGATGCGGGCTGAATCAGGACATGGGCCCGGGTGACTTGTACTACGTGGCGGCCAATACCTCCTGGATGGTGTGGAACACCCTGGTCAACAACCTCATGGTGGGGGCCTCGGTCGTCACCTATGCCGGCTCCCCCACCTATGGGCGCAAGGACCGGCAGTTTCAGATCATCGCGCAGACCGGGGCTACCATGTTCGCCACCGGCGCCGCGTACCTGAGTCTGGCGCAGAAGGCCGAGGTGCACCCAGGGCAGGATTGGGACCTGTCCCGGCTCCGGGCGATCCTCTCCACGGGATCTCCGTTACCGGAGTCGACCTGGCAGTGGGTCCACGACGAGGTCAAAGCTGACGTGCATTTGGGGTCCGACACTGGGGGCACGGATATCTGCTCCGGGTTCATCGGGTCCAATCCACTCGAGCCCGTCCGATTGGGGTACCTCCAGGGCCCTCTACTCGGGGTGGCCGTCCAGGCGTGGAACGAGGAGGGTGTGCGCGTCACGGACGAGGTCGGCGACCTCGTGGTGACTCGCCCCATGCCCTCCATGCCCGTGGCGTTCTGGGGTGACCCGGACGGTTCCCGCTACCGCAGCGCGTACTTCGAGAAGTTCCCCGGGGCCTGGGCTCAGGGTGACTGGATCACCGAATCCTCCTGGGGTGGTTTCATCGTGCACGGACGCTCCGATGCCACCCTGAACCGGCAGGGGGTGCGCCTGGGTAGCGCGGATATCTACGCCGCCGTGCAGCACGTGCCAGAAGTGGTCGAGGCGCTGGTCATCGGCGTCGAAGAATCCAACGGCGGGTACTACATGCCCCTCTTCGTGGTCCTGAAGGACGGGGTTACCCTGTCCGAGGAACTCACGGCTCGGATCGCCTCGACCATTAGGGCCCGCACGAGTGCCCGGCATGTCCCCGATGAAGTCTTGAAAGTCCCTGCCCTGCCGGTGACCCATGCCGGAAAGAAAATTGAGGTCCCGATCAAACGACTGTTCTTCGGGCATGCCCCGCAGGCCGTGATCAATCCCGGTTCGTTGGCCAACCCCGAGGCCCTCGACTGGTTCATTCGGCAAGCACGCCAGTATCAGCGCCAGCCCCGAGAACCCTGACCATGCTGACAGGCGCCCGGGCCGGTGGGGTCGGTGGGGTTCGGGGCTGTTGCCTGAACGCACGGCCCCGGGCCCGCGTGCCCAGCACCGAGGGCCCTTTGCTATTTTGACCGCCCGTGGAACATGAGGTGATGACGTGAGTACGACTGAACAGCACGCCCAGCAGGCCCAGGACATTTCCGACGAGGTCGCCGCGCGGATGGCCGTGGATCCCACCGCCCACGGTGAGGATCCGCGGGCCCTGGCGTTCGCTGCAGCCTATCCCGAGGTGCCGATCCCACCGTCCGGTCCGGTCAATACCGCGCCGATTATGTTAACACCGTCCACTGGGTACGACGCCCTGTGGCGGTCCATTGATCCGGAGCTGCGGTCCCGGGCTAACGACGTGCACTTGCCGATTTCCGCGGCATACGCGGCACGCCTATGCGATGCCTACCCTCAGGCCGATCGCGACCTCGTCCTGGTTGCGATCATCCTCCATGACACCGGATGGGCACACGTGGATCAGTCCCGGCTCATTAGCGAGGGATTCCGCGGAAGCGGTGACTGGCGCAAAGAACTCATCCGGTTCGAGCACGAAGTCCATGGATGCGCCGTGGCCCGCCGCGTCCTGAGCGCCCTGGGATATGACAGGGACTTCATCGCGCGTGTTTGCGAGATCATCGACGGGCACGACACCCGACATGTCGCCTACTCCCTCGAAGATGCCCTCGTGCGAGATGCCGACCGGCTCTGGCGCTTCGACGGCCCAGGCATCGCACTTTCCACGCAATGGACCGGGATGGAGGTAACCGGTTACATGGATCATGTGGAAGCCCTCTATGTCCCCGAGTTGATCACCGAAGCTGCTGTCCAGATCGCCCGAAACGACCTGGCACGCCACCGCGGCCTGCTCCGGACGTCAAGAATCTGAATCCTGCAGCCTCCACCCCACCTCGTCGGTACCCATCTCAGTATCGGCATGGGATCGTGCCCCATTGCCACAGTCACGCGTTTTATCCAGCGGGTACGCGAGACCATAGTGCTGCCCTGACGTATTCGGGACCGGCGTACTCCGCTGGTTATCCGGCTGCGGGGCTGGTCAGAAGCTTTCTACTCCGGGAAAGTCGTTCGCGTAGAGTGCGAAAACTTCGCAGAGGACGCGAATTCCGATGAGAACCTCACGCAAGCCCAGGTCGGGGGCGGTCTGATGCCCACCCGTCCAAAGACAGATCCCCATGGACGACCGAAGGTGTCCCAGGAAAGCGGCAGCGCCGCCTCCATCGCGGGGGATTCGTCCAGACTGGCGTATTCGCATCTGACGTGAACATGTCATGGTCTGATGGGAAAGTACGTTATCCGTTTCCTCGGTGATTGCCGATCAGTGAGCACCTTCTGTGCGAAGCAGCAGGCCAGGGCGCGACGGTGCTCATGGAATCCTCCTGTAGGTCCGTAGCGAGCTTCTGGGTGTGCCCTGAGCCACACAATGTGCTAGCTCCAGTGTGTGGCAGGTGAGGACGACACGTCTAAGGATTGACCTTCGTCAGACCGATCGATCGGCCTCATGGATGATCTGGGTGCCTCAGGATGGCGTTTTGGGCCGTGGAGGGACGAGGAGGATCGGATGCTGCACCATCCCGCTGCTGTGTTCCCCGAGAGGCTGAGTGGTCGGTCACTCCACGCGGCAATGCTTCGGAGTCCGCATGAATGTATGCGCTTCAGTTCCAGCTGAACGAAGCGTTGCACATCGTTGGGTAATCGGCATCGCTCGGCTTCCGAGTGAGGCAGGCAGCTTCATGACATGAGGCCTAGCTGGTTAGTTGTCGGTCGCGCCGACAATCTGCAGAAAGGCCTGGGTGGCGGGGCTGGGATTGAAGTTACTCCACGCGAGATACTCGCTGCGCGTTGGGCCGCCTGCGATCGGAACGCTCACTAGGTCGGGGTGGTGGTCAACGTACTTGGACGGAAGAAGCGTGATTGCAAGATCCTCTTGGACTAGAGCGATGATTAGATCGATGGCAATGGACTCGAAGGCCACGTTGCGGTTGATGCCTATCGCGGTAAATGCTTGATCGCTCTCGATGCGTACTGGTGTCCCGGCCGGGAAATCGGCAAAGACCTCCTCCGCGAGGTCCGCGAGCCGTAACTGCCGACCGCCAGCCAGAGGGTGGGCACTGCTAACGACCGCAACAGACTCATCCGACATGAGGTGGCGCCAGGCGACACCGCGCGGTCGCCGGTGCTGAGGGAGGCCCAACAAGCCAATATCAACGGCGCCGCTTGAGATGGCTGCTTCAAGCTCATGACTCCCGGCGACCTGCAGGGAAATGTGCACTTGAGGGTGAGCTTTGCGGAAGATTTTCAAGGCGGCCGGCATATCGATTGCTGTCACTGTTGGGATGACTCCCACGCTCAAATGGCCCCTGATGTGCCCTGCTGCTGCGGCGGCTTCCACGGCGGCCCGCTCTGCGTGCTCCAGGCTTGAGCGCGCCTCTTCTACGAAGGCTGCTCCCGCGGCGGTGAGTTCAACGCGTCTACTGGTGCGATTGAACAGCGCTACGCCCAACTCCTCTTCGAGCCGTTTGATCTGATGGCTCAGGGCAGATTGCACCACGAAGCACTTGGCGGCGGCGCGTGTGAAGTTGGCTTCCTCCGCCACGGCGACCACATAGCGGAGTTGCTGCAGTTCCATCCATCCATGATCGCCATCGATAGATGAAATGACAACCAGGTGTTGGACGTTCTTATGGGCGTTGTATGAGACTCGATTCACGGCAAGAGCAGAGTGAAACACAGCGAAACATATCGTTTACAAGTTCGTAACGCGAGTGTTTGACGTCGATAGGAGAACGCTTTGATTAGGCATATATTCATGTGGCAGGTTGCCGAATCTGCAAAGAACTCAGAGGTCCTTGATCTGCTTGGTCAGCTCTCGGATCGCCTCACGATGATCAACAGCTGGGAGGTCGGCGGACATCAGGGGGAACCGAATGAGAACGGTGAACCTTGGGATGGGGCCCTGATCACCGACTTCGCCACTTGGGAAGACCTCGAAGCGTACTCCACGGACCCGTTCCACGAGGAGATTGTGGGGCAGTTGCTTCCTATGGTCCGCAGCCGGGCTGTGGTCGACTTTGTCCGAGAAGAGGGCCGGAAGTGACTGCGGACCTGAAGGCCAAGGCAGGGATCCAGGTCGGGAAGAGCCCGTATGGATCGCACGACGAACTCGGTGCCTTGAACGCCCTGGCCGCCACCGAGCAGGCGAAAACGCTCAGCCGTGCCGATTCCTCGAAGGTCTACGACCTAAGTGTCGACTACTTCGTCGGAATGCCCAGCTTTCAGGGAGCCGGTGACCCGTCGTATCAAATCTTTATGAGTCACACCCCCGACGGGACGGTTGTCGACAACCTCAATGGAGTGGGCGCTGAGATCAACCGACATGTCTGCTACTCCGGTGACGTCGTCTTCCTCTACACGCACACCGGCACCCACATCGATGCGCTGAACCACTTCGGTGTCGATGGTGAGATCTACAACGGCTTCACTGCAAAGGACCACCTCGGAAGCAGGGCATGGACCAAGGGCGGAGCCGATGTCATTCCCCCGATCATCGCTCGGACGATCCTGCTGGACATCGCCAAGCTCAAGGGCGTGCAGTGTCTCGACGACTCTTACGCCATCACAGTCGACGATATCCAGAGCGAACTGCAGCGCACCGGCCTGACAATCGAACAAGGCGACGTGGTCTTCGTTCGGACCGGGCGAATGTCCTACTGGCCCGACGGCACGAAGACTCTGGGTAATCCCCCGGGGCTTGGCCTGGATGCCGCTCGGTGGCTCACGGCGCAAGGGATCAGCATCATCGGCGCGGATCAGGAATGCGTCGAGGTTGGTCCCAGTGAGCACGAGGACAACTGGCTTCCTGGACACGGACACTTCCTCACCGAGGCCGGTGTTCCCATGATCGAGCTCCTGAACCTCGAGGAGCTGTCGACCGATGATGTCAGCGAATTATGTGTGATCGCTGCCCCCATCCGGTTAAAGGGCGCCACGGGTGCCCCTATCCGTCCGCTCGCCATGAAGCTGATCTGACCAGCTCCAACGCGACCGGCACAGACAGGTCGTTCGGGCCCGGCCGGGCCCGAACGACCCACCAAGCGGAGGCGGCCTCAGGCGTTCTAGTGGATCCACCAGGTCTGCACACGAACCCTCAAGCCGATGGGGAATCATCTACCAAGAGAACGTGATCTGTCACAGTCGATCGCACGGAGACGCGTTCTCACTTCCTAAGGGGAAGCTATGGATCTCAAAGGCACCAACGACACTATCGAGGTGACCGACGCCCTGTACCGATCAGGTCCTGACGACGATCAAATGGGCAAATGGTCACTAATGATGGCTTTCTGGGCCATCAGCAGCGCAATTTTCATGCTGTACATCGGTGCAGCCATGGCCATGGCTTACGGCACCCGAGATGCGCTCATTGGCATCGCATTGACGATCGTCGTCTACAGTCTGATCAACCGCGTTCTCACTAAATACTCTCTCAACAACCGCGCTACGGTGGTGCGCTTTTCGCGCACCATCTTGGGCAAGTCTGGCACGGTGATCACGAGCATCATCCTGGCGCTGACGGCAATGTATTACTCAGTGTTCGAAGGTGTCATCGTGGTGCACTCCTTCCAGGCTGCCTTCGGTGGGGAAACCTGGTTCTGGAGTCTCTTCGTCGTGGCCTACTCCACACCACTGATCCTCGGCGGCGTGCGGCGTTTCCTGGATAAGTTCAACGGATGGCTAATGCCGCTTTACTTCATCGGGTTGATCGTCGTCGTGGTGTGGGCCGGTGTGCAGTACGGATTCACCGACACCTGGCTGACCCAAGGCCCCGATACTCCCCTACCGCTATCAGGGGGCGGTCCGGGCTGGCTCGCTACGTTCGCCGCATACATGGGCGTTTGGGTGCTGCTCATGTACACCATGGACTACGCGGCACTAGGAAAGCGTAAGGACACCAAGTTCCATGTCCGGGCCACCTTCACTTGGCCGTTCTGGACCATCACCTACGGCCTGAACGCCGTGGTCGGAATTTTCATCACGTTCACGATCCCCGGGGTGGATGCGTCCGAGACCGGCATAGCCGGTGGCCTGGTGGGCATGATGGGAATCCTCGGACTCCTGCTGGTCCTGGTCTTCCAAACCCGCATCAACACCGCCAATTATTACATCGGTGCAGCCAACTTGCAGGAGTTCGGAGAACGCCTGTTCAAAGTCAGGCTCCCGGCCGCTTTCTGGGTGCTGCTCTCGTCAGCAATCATCTTCGCGCTGATGCTTCTGCCCATCGTCGAGTATCTGTTGATCGCTCTCGCCTGGCAGGGCGTTCTGGTCACAGGGTGGATCTCCATCGCCCTCACTCACATCTACATGAACCGGTCACGCAAGCCAGAACACGGCATGCTCCAAGACGAGCACTACCGTCGCTTTAGCACCCCCGGTATGACCGCGTGGATAGTGGCCACCGCAGCGGGGATCATTCTCACCAGCGCGTTCCCCTGGGGAATCACCTGGGGCCCCATCGCCACCGTCGTACTCGCGAGCGGACTGTATGCCGTGCTGAGCGTGACATTGGGGCAGCGCACGGCACTCATCGTGCCCGCTCAGTCAACCCCAAGGTCCGAACTTGCGCAGAACGCGCCTTCCTAAAAGAACCGCTCTCCCCGACGCGCAGACTGGCGCGTATATCCCCCCCTATCCCCATTAGGAGACATCAATGAAACTCGGCGTTTTTCTTCCAAATGGTCAGAATGGCTATCTTCTGTCGAACGCGGCCCCCCAGTTCGAACCTTCATTCCAGTACATGCTGGACATCACCCAAGAGGCCGAAGGGATGGGCCTGGACTTCATTCTTTCGATGATCAAGTACCGGGGATTTGGGGGATCAACCGGTTATTGGGATGGGTGCCTCGATTCAATCAACTTGGCCTCAGGCCTAGCGGCTAGGACCAGCGAGATTGAACTGTTCGCCACGGTCCCGGTGCTCGGTCTCCACCCGGCCATTGCGGCCCGCCAGATCGCCACGTTCAATGACATCGCCAAGGGCCGCGCCGGAGTGAACCTGGTTACCGGGTGGAACGCTCCGGAATACGAGCCGATGGGCATGTGGCCCGGAGAGGACTACTACGACCGCCGGTACGACTACGCTGCCGAGTACGTCGAAATCATGCGCGCCTTGTGGCGCGATGGCCGAGTCACCTACAAGGGCGAGTTCTTCCAGCTCGACGACGCAACTATGTTTCCGACCCCGGGCCGCTACATTCCCATCGTCACAGCAGGGCAATCTCCACGGGGGCAGAAGTACACCGCGGAGTACTCGGACTACAACTTCGTGTTCGCCGACCGAGAGCTGCTCCCGCAAATCGTGAAGCCCGTCCAGGACATGGCTAAGGAGGCCGGGCGCAAGGTCGGAACGTTGCCGCTGTACCAAATTATTGCAGCTGAAACCGACGAGAAGGCCCAGGCCCGAGTGGATGAACTTGTTGAGAACGCTGACCATGAAGCCATCAAGAACGTCATGGGCAGCGCCGCGATGGACCCGCAGACCGGTGGAACGAGCAAGCACTTCCTTGATGGCCTGACAGCGGACCCGGAAGTCGGTAACGCGACATTTATGAGCTTCCCGGTACTGCACGGCTCCTACGAGACCGTGGCGGAGAAGATCATCTCGGTCGATCGCGACTTCAAAATTCCGGGCATGCTCATGACTTTCGTCGATTGGGTGCCTGACCTTAAGGCCTTCGGCGAGAAGATCTTGCCCTTGGTCCGCGAAAAGACCAGCGTGCTTCAGCCCGCCTAGGTCCACCTCTTGCCAGGCGGCCTGAGCATGGCACCACGCAATTCAGGCCGCCTGGAAGCCTCGCCACTCCTAACCGGAAGTCAGCGTCTTTGTTCCCTATCGGGGCAATAGAACAGCAGCTCGTCACCCCCGCCGCATCTGAGGGGAAACGGCCGGACTTACTCCCAACTCGCCTTTCCACAAAAGAAATGGAGTCATCATGGCTGTGAAGATCCTCTTGACCGGAGGGGCCGGATTCGTCGGGCGGGCCGTAGCCCGAAAGTTGCGAAGCGACGGTCTGGAGTACGTGGCTATAGATCAGAACGCCGGAACAATAGACGGTCACGATGTCGTGGACTGTGATGTGCGTGATACCCATCGGCTGCATGATCTCGCAGCACGACATGGGTTCGATGCGATCGCCCACTGCGCCGGTTACTCCGGTCCGATGCTGGGTCAGGACAATCCGGCGGCCGTCATCGCCGCCAATGTGGGTGGAACCGCGAACCTTCTCGAGGTCGCACGGGTTCACTCCATCGACCGGTTTGTTTTCTGCTCCTCGGTCAGTGCTGTAGGCCCCACCTCAGCACCAACCACAGAAGAGGTGGTTCCGCACCCCACGACCGTCTATGGGGCGACGAAGGCGGCCAGTGAAGACCTCATTGTCGCTTACGGGTGTACCTACGGGATCACGACGGTGAATCTGCGTCTTGCCGCGGTGTGGGGACCGGGACGAAACACCGTCTGCGCTCTTGGCACCATGATCAACGACGCGATGGAGGGCAAGGAAACCGTGTTCGAAAGGGGAAGCGACTTCCCCACTCAGTACCTTCACATCGAGGATGCTGCCCAGGCGATTGTTCTTGCTCTGAACGCCACCGGTCCCGTCCAAAGCACCTACAACATCAACGGTGGCGAGTACATGACCTTTTCGGCTGTGGCAGAGCAGGTCCGGTCCATATTGCCGGAAGCCAAGATCTCCATTGGCCCGGGAAGTGATCCTCTCTATGACTGGCAAGAACCGTTCAAGATCAGCGCGGCCCGACGGGATCTCGACTTCGAACCGCAGGTCTCACTAAAGGCAGGCATCAAAGCCTTTGCTGACGCCATCACCAACCACACCGAACGAGACGTCCCCGCCTTCGAACCCACATCCTGACCTGTTGTCGGTCGAGTTCTGTTCAACCGGCTGGACTCACGTACCCGCAGTCAACGCAGGGACACCATGACAGAAAGAAAGCACTTCTGATGACCGCCCTGAACCTCGTCTCGCTGTCCGCCAGCCCGCACGAGCCCTCCAAGACCACGGCCCTGCTCGATGCCATCGTGCAGGAGTTGGCCATTCACCTGGAGTTCTCCGAGCGTCGCGTACTCATGAGCGAGATCGGTGCTGAACTCGGATGCGCGCTCTCCAGGAAAGGAGTTGGAGAGAACGCCGCCAGAGCACTCGAGGCCGTGGAGAACGCCGATCTGATCGTTGTTAGCACCCCCACCTACAGGGCTGCCTACCCCGGCCTCTTCAAGCACTTTTTCGATTTCGTGCCCCAGGACGCATTGACGGGTACCCCAGTGTTCCTCTCCGCCATCGGCGGCAATATCTCCCACTCGCTGACTATCGATCACCAGCTACGGCCCCTCTTCTCCTTCTTCCAGGCGATTGCACTTCCTACAGGCGTGTTCGCCGAGAACGCCGACTTTGACGGGTACACCGCCCGCGAAGGCCTGCTGAGCACAATCAGCCACGCCGTGGGTCAGTCCCTGCACATCATCAACGCCACCACGGAGAAAGCAATCCCCTGAGCATCCAGCGCCGGGCACGGACCCACGTCAGATTGGAACAGGTTTCAGATGGGGATTGAAGGCAAAACCCGGAGGAAGGAAACACATCATGTCGGTAACAAGGCAACGCATGGCAGTAACCACGGAGGGCGCCACCAAGGTGAACGACTTCCACGATGACGAAGCGCTGGTGCGCAGGACCTTTGCGCAGTTCCCATCCGGGGTGTCAGTCCTATCAGTCGACTACGCCGGTGAGAAGCACGCCCTGGTGGTCTCATCCTTCATGGTCGGTGTCTCCCTCAACCCGTGCCTGGTGGCCGTGGCCGTGCAGAAGAACTCTCAGTCCTGGCCCATCGTCCGCCGAGCCGAAACCATCGGCGTGTCCATCTTCGCCACTGGGCAGGGCCCGCTTACCCGCCAGCTTGCCGGCAAGGACCGGGCTAAGCGTTTCGAGCGGGTAGCCGTTGAAGTGAACCAATCTGGTGCCGTCTACATTGAAGACGCTGCAATGTGGCTTGAAACCCGCCTCTTCAGTGAAACCGACGCTGGCGACCACTGGATGATCCTCCTTCATGTCACCCGAATGGGCGTGGACGAGAATACCGACCCCCTGCTCTGGCACGGCTCGCGGTTTCGCGAGTTCGCGACCGAGACGTCGTTCGACCTGGAATAAACCGTCCACGCCCCAGCTCCAAGAACGTGCAGGCTCTACTCCTTCACGCCTTCGGGAAGGCATGACGATCATCCGTCACTATCAGCGACGAACAACAGCAGTGAACATTCCTAACTGCATCGACTCTCCGGTGCCACACATGCATTCGGGCGAACTGCGCCAGGACCTCCTTCCGCGGCGCGCCCGTCGTGGGACCCCCGGTACGGCGCTCATCAACCGGGTCACGCGCATGGGTCAAATGGCGCGGTTCGTGAATTCCTGGGTCCAGGAGATCCCTAGATCCGCTCTGGATTGAACGGTCCTCGTGGAAGCACCCCGGTTGTCCTCGCGGCGACCAGTACGAGCAAACACAGAAGACATTAGACGCAACTTATTTCATTACAGGGAATGCCCCGAAAGAACATAGGAACCCTATGCGCATCGCACTAGCTCAGATACTATCCACCGCGGACCCCCAGCAGAACCTCATGCAGGTTCAGGCCAAAGCTGCTGCAGCCGCCGCCGAAGGCGCTCAGTTAGTAGTCTTCCCCGAAGCCACAATGTGCAGATTCGGAGTCCGCCTGGATACCATTGCCGAGATGACAGACGGGCCGTGGGCTACAGCAGTCAAGCAAATCGCCCGGGCCCACAACATCACCATCATTGCTGGCATGTTTACCCCTGCCGCCGACGGACGCGTCAACAACACTCTCTTGGCCACCGGCCCTAGTGGAGACGCTACCTACGACAAGATCCACCTCTATGACGCCTTTGACTACTTCGAGTCATACAAGGTCAATCCAGGCATAGAACCCACGGTGGTTCACATTAACGGCGTGGCCGTAGGTTTGGCGACCTGTTACGATATTAGGTTTCCCACGCTGTTCCAGGAGTTGGCGCTACGCGGGGCGGAGCTCATCGTTGTCAGCGCTTCGTGGGCGTCGGGTCCGGGCAAGCAAGAGCAATGGGAGATCCTCGCACAAGCGCGAGCCCTTGACTCCGCTACCTTCATCGCTGCCTGCGACCAGGCTGATCCTGCCACGGTGGGCATGGTCTCTGACGGTACCCCCAATGGCGTCGGCGCCAGTCTCGTCGTCGGGCCACTCGGGACCACCGTCGCATCCCTGGACGGGGCACCCGGTCTGCTGATCACCGACATCGACCTAGATGAAGTCCCCGTAGCGCGAAACGCAACAGGTGTACTCGTCAATCGCCGAGACTTCGCTCTCGCCCCGTATTGAAGAGCCAGGGGCCGCGCCTCGCAAGTCTCCGGCTCGGGGGTTGACACGGCGCCCCCTGCGAAGGAAACCACTGTCGACGAAGTCCTTATGCCGACGAAAGAGAACCCATCCTCTCGGTGCGACATCAGAGAGTCTCCCTGATCTGTACGAGAGCGTCACTGTATGCCACCGACTTCCCCTCACATCTGTATAGGAGCAATCATGCGGGTCTTTGAAGGGATTGTGGAGCACGGTGATGCCGTGGGACGTGAACTCGGCTTTCCGACAGCTAACCTGCCCATCGACGACCACTCCCTTGAGGACGGTGTCTGGGTAGGCCTGGTCCAGTGCAGGGAGAAGCGATGGCGTCCCGCTACGGTTTCTATCGGTCGAAGGAGCACGTTTTATTCCGAAGGCGGGCCACGACTGCTGGAGACTCATATTCTTGACTTCGACGGCCACCTGTACGGACTACCGATGCGAGTCCGCCTTGTCGCCAAGATCAGAACGCAGGCGAGCTTCTCCACGCTTGAGTCACTGATCGATCAGATGCACCGGGATGTAGAACTCACTCGACGATGGTTTGATGCACCACTCCCGTGCGGAAACACCGTGCGGTGGATAACGAGGCCGGTGGAGTTGGTATGAGCAGGCACACCGTTCCGGTCTGGGCGCTGCGACGAGTCAGCGCCGTCGTAGTCAAATACCCGCAGCCGACTGGCCGATCCAATGCTCGGACTTTGGACATTGCGCGTCGAACGGGACTGAGCAAGCGGTTGGTCCGTCAATGCCTTGCCGTACTCTCCAACCGGAGTTAGCGGCAGTTCTGCCTAGCGTCCCTCCGCTCGTACTCCGAGACCACATACACTCCCCTGGTCCCGAGGGAGGGGCGGAATGTGCGCCTGGCGTCTCGGCCCTCGCCGGCTGACCGGGCCCGGCCACAAACGGTGAACTCACCGCCTGACTTCGCGAATCATTTGGATAGAAAAAACACTGAGAGGACACGAGAACGCGATGAACTGCGTCGCCGCGACTGACGGCTCAGAGGAAACCATCGTCTACGACGTCAATGGGAACTACATCGGCACGGTCGGAGAGATCTACGGCCCCCGTACCGACAAGTTCGCGTCCCTGGCCGCGCAAAACAGCCGATTCGAAATCGTTTAGCGCTTTCCAATGCTGAAGCAGAAGCGCGAGGGATGAAGTCCCAAAACGTCACCACACCGCCGGAATTGAACGAAGAGAGGAGTGAACCATCACCATCCTGAACGAGACCTACACCCTGTCGAATGGCGTCGAGATTCCCAAGCTGGGGCTCGGCACGTGGTTTATCAACGACGACAGAGCCGCCGACGCGGTTCGCGCGGCCGTTGAGATCGGCTACCGCAACATCGACACTGCCCAGGCCTACGGCAACGAACGCGGTGTCGGCGAGGGGGCGCGCACCGCCAGCATCGCCCGTGACGAGTTGTTCGTGTCGACCAAACTGGCCGCCGAGATCAAGGACTACGACGACGCGGTCACCGCGATTGACGATTCCCTGGCGAAGATGGGCTTGGAGTACGTCGACCTGATGCTGATCCACTCGCCACAACCGTGGGATGACTTCCGCGGGGGCGACTACGCCGAAGGCAACCGTGAAGCTTGGCGCGCCCTGGAGGCCGCGCACCAGGCAGGGAAAATCCGCGCGATCGGAGTGTCGAACTTTCAGCAGCACGACCTGGAGAACATCCTGCAGGGCGCGACCGTGATTCCGCACGTGAACCAGCTGCTCGTCCACGCCGGCAACACTCCGACAGAACTCGTGGACTACTGCGGCGGCAAGGGCATCCTCGTCGAGGCGTACTCGCCGATCGCCCACGGTGCCATCCTGCAGAACTCCGACGTCCGGGCGATGGCGGAGAAGTACGGCGTCACGGTGCCGCAGCTGAGCATCCGCTACACCCTGCAGCTGGGCACCGTGTCGCTGCCGAAGACCGCGAATCCTACGCACATGCGCTCGAACGCCCAGCTTGACTTCGCGATCTCCGCCGACGACATGGACACCCTGCGGAACTTGCAGGTGCGGGACTACGGCGAGCACAGCGTCTTCCCCGTCTACAGCGGAAAGTGATGCGAGAGAAGAATCGACTCATGAGTGCTTGGACGCCCGAGCAGATCGCCGCGATCACCTCGATCGATGACTTTCACATCTCCCGGTACCGCCTGACGGCACGACACCCGGTACGCCGAACTAGATCTGGTCCGCCGTCGTCGACGGCAACGTCTATGTCCGCGCCTACAACGGCACCGCCTCCCGATGGCACCGGTCCGCCATGATCCAAAGAGCCAGTGAAGAAGCTGATGCCCCGGTGCCACACAGACTCGAGTGGCCGGCCGGCTGGGCTCAAGGCGCATCAACGAGAGGGTCACGCCGACTGGTGTACCCGGTGCAGACGTCCCGGCCGGCGTAGTGGGCCCGTTCCGTGGGGTGCAGGGGGCGTTGGTGGAAGTCGCCGTCGGCGTACCAGCGCGTCCAGGGTATATGCCCGTCCTCCATGGTGACGACCTCGGTGACCACCATGGCCCGGTCCTTGGAGTGCACCGCGCCCAAGGTGCAGGGAGGCCTTTCGAGCGGGGTGAGTTCCGGGTCAGCCTACCGGTGAACGTCACGGTGTTCCTGCCTGCGGCGGCCTCAGCGTCCTTGCGGTCAAGCGCTCACGCTAGAGATGTATTTCTTGGGCGGGCAGCGAGTGAGATCGATTCTGCGCCAACACGTCACCCCGCAACCGGCTCATCGAAGTTTTCATCGTCCGTTTCCGCCCCTCGCGCGGCGTCCCAGTTCCTTAGAACTGGAACACTCCCCCAGGCAATGTCCGGGCGTGGCATTCGGAGCAATGGCGTTGGCCGCACCCCTATCCACGGGGCGGTGTCCATACGGGCCCGTAAGCCTGATTACGCCAGGTAGAGACTGAACTCTGAACGCTTGGCTCTGTGCCGGAGGTCCTCGACAGAAGACCGCCGCACGGGCGCTACACGAACCGGCGGCGCTACCTCCCACGTCAGGACCTGGGCGTCCGGTCAGGAGGGACTCTTGGTGGCCTCGACGGCCCGCTGGCCCTTCCACAGTCCGAGCTCGTAGGCGGTGAAGGCGATCAGGGTCATCGCGATCAGTGGAAGGACGAACCATGCCAGCACGGCGGTGAATCCTTCCAGCGCATCATGCTCGGTGGCGGCAAGAACAAGGTACCCGGTGTACGCCAGGTACAGGGCCACGAACAGGGCCCCTTCCCACCGGGCCACGGTGAAGCCGGTGAAGGCCACGGGCAGCAGGGCGACCGCAGCGGCCAACATCACTGGGATGTCAAAGGCCACCGCGGCGCTAGAGACGGGGATGCCCTCCCAGGAGATCAGCGCGGGCAGTCCAAGCACGACCCCGATATTGAAGATGTTGCTGCCGACCACGTTGCCCACCGCCAGGTCACGTTCGCCCCGGCGCACCGCGATGATGGAGGTCGCCAGCTCGGGCAGAGACGTGCCGATGGCCACGACGGTCAACCCGACCACCAGACTGCTCACACCCAGGGTGGTGGCGATGCTCACCGCTCCCTCGACAAGCAGCGTGGCACCGCCCACCAGCAGACCAACCCCGAACACCACCAGCAGAAGTGATCTGCCGGGCGAGAGCGGGCGCGGTTCCTCGGCCGTTCCGGTGGCCGCCGGAGAGGACGGGTCCTCGGCCGGGATCACACCACGGGCACCGGGACGTGTCCCGCGCCGGCCGATGACGACACTCAGCACGGTATGCGCGACCACCCCGACGAAAAGGATCAACCCGTCGATCGCGCTGATCTCCCCGTCCAGAGACATCAGCAACAGCCCCACCGACATGGCCACCATCAGGGGCAGATCGAATCGCACCAACCGCTGCGTCGCGGCCAGGGGCAGGATCAAGGCGGAGAGACCGAGAATAAGCAGGACATTGGCGATGTTGCTGCCGACAACGTTGCCCACCGCCAGGCCGGGCTCGTCACGCAGGACCGCGCCGATGGTCACCGACAGCTCCGGAGCCGACGTGGCAGCTGACACCACGGTGAGCCCGACCACCAGGGACGAGATCCCCGCCCAACGAGCCAGGGCTGAGGCCCCTCGCACCAGGAACTCCCCGCCCAGTACAAGCAGCACTAACCCGGCAATGATCCGCCCCACGTCCAGAAGATCCATAGCCAGGAGTGTACGGATCACAGCCAGAGTCTCGAGACTATCGTCAGGACGATTCGTGGGGTGCTGGCGGCGCTGGTACCTCGTGGTCTGGGGCGAGGGCCGGTTGCAGACATTGACGGACACGAATGGGCCCACGCCGACATGTAGCCCTGCCAGCACCCCACCATTTATCTCCGCGGTGCACAGTCAACGTTCCCAGCCAGGCAACCGGTCCCGGCCGAACGGCAGAGCCTCTCCTGGAACCAACGATGGTTGAGGCAGGGGTCTGGTGAATTTTGCAGTTCACTTCTGAACTCGACAAGTGACCAAACAGGTACACCCGCTCCGCAGCTGTGTCCGATGACATGGTGTGCCGCGGACACATGTGTCCAGTGGGCGTCTCGTTGGACACCTTGTTCGTGACCGTTGGTGACCAAGGTCCCGGAGAATTGATGAAGACATCCGCGGTGGGACGGTGAGGCGCAGGCGGTCCTTAGTCGAGAAGCATCGGAACGAGCGAAATTGCGAATCCGACGAGGCCAATGACGAGGAAGCTGATGCCCAGGGCGCGACAGGTACCGGTGGCCTGCCGGTGAGGGTCCAAGCGCATCTGAGAGGGGTTCTCGGAGTCGATGTAACCCGTGCAGACGTCTCTGCCGGCGTAGTGGGCCCGTTCAGTTGGATGCAGGGGCTGTTCGTGGAAGTCGTCCCCGGCGGACCAGTGTGCCAGCGGTTCGTGGGGCCCGCGCACGATCACGACCTCAATGGGGACCAGGGCGGGTTCGGCCGAGCGCAGGGCCAGACCGATCGGGAACAGCGGCAGACCCAGACCCAAACCGATCCAGGACAGCAGCGCCCCGGCGATGCCGGCGCCTTCCAGACCGGTCACCGGTGACCGCCGCACGGCTGACCGGGAGCACCGGGGTCGCGGGAACTAGGCGGTGGCACGGCTGTCGTCGCGGATCTGGCCGACCAGTTCCTCGAGCATGTCCTCGAGGGTGACGATCCCGTAGGGATGGCCTGTTTCGTCGACGGCCAGGGCCAGGTGCGCCCCGTCCCGCTGCATCTGGCGCAACGAGGTCTACAGGTGCTCGGCGACGTGCACCCGCGGCAGGTCCCGGACCAGCCGCTCCGGCAGCGGCGCGTTCCGTTCGACCGCATCCAGGCTGAGCAGGTCCTTGACGTGGACGTACCCGCGCAGCTCGCCGTCCTCGGACTGGACCGGGAACCGGGAGTACCCGTTGGCGGCCACCTTCTCGATCTGTTCCGGGGTGCACCCGGCCGGGAGCGTGGTGACCTCGTGCAGGGG
>ENA-UOUJ01000123-UOUJ01000123.1-activated-sludge-metagenome-genome-assembly--contig:-NODE-123-length-68573-cov-6.988105_pt1 | contig 68573 bp, 61 predicted proteins | sample MGYA00249839_ERZ747224 | MGnify/ENA primary metagenome ERZ747224 (study PRJEB28782, sample SAMN03220277) | activated sludge metagenome | biome: wastewater; feature: sewage sludge; material...
GGCGGTCGCCGGCCCGCAGCGTGACCGACGGCAGCCGCGCCATGGCGCGCCCGCGCGCCCGACTGCCCCCGCCGCCGTCGTCGTCCCGGACCGGAAACGTGCCGGAGCCGGGCCCGGACTAGATCGAGGAGGACACGTCCCAGAGGTTGATGGTGGACTCCCGTCCGGCCACCCGGTCGATGCGGTCCAGTTCGGCGTCCGTGAAGACGGTGTTCGCCAGCGCGCCGAGGTTCTCGTCCAGCTGCGCCGTGGAGGAGGCCCCGAGCAGCACGGAGCTCACCCCGCCCTCGCGGAGCAGCCAGGCGATGGCCAGCTGGGCCAGGGTCTGGCCGCGCTCGGCGGCCAGACCGGCCAGGGCGCGCACCGTGGCCAGGTTCTCCTCGGTGACGTGACCGGCCAGGGAACCGCGGCCGCCGCTGGGCACGGCACCGGCGTCGTCCAGGTACTTGTCCGTCAGCAGCCCCTGGGCGAGCGGGGTGAAGGCGATCGAGCCCATGCCCTCCCGCGCCAGGGTGTCCAGCAGCGCGTCCTCCACCCAGCGGTTCAGCAGCGAGTAGGCGGGCTGGTGGATGACCAGCGGGGTCCCGAGCTGCCGGGCGACGGCGGCGGCCTGGCGGGTGCGCTCCGCCGAGTACGAGGAGATGCCCACGTAGAGGGCCTTGCCCTGCCGCACGAGGGTGTCCAGGGCGCCGACGGTCTCCTCCACCGGGGTGTGCGGATCCGCGCGGTGCGAGTAGAAGATGTCCACGTACTCCAGGCCCATCCGCTCCAGCGACTCCTCCGCCGAGGCGATGAGGTACTTGCGCGACCCCAGGTTCCCGTACGGCCCGGGCCACATGTCCCAGCCGGCCTTGGACGAGACGATGACCTCGTGCCGGTACGGGGCGAGGTCGCGGCGCATCATCCGCCCGAAGTTCTCCTCCGCGGCGCCGTAGGGCGGACCGTAGTTGTTCGCCAGGTCGAAGTGCGTGATGCCGTGGTCGAAGGCGTGGCGCAGGATCTGCCGCTGGACGTCGAAGGGCCGGTTGTCCCCGAAGTTCCACCACAGTCCCAGGCTGATCGGGGGCAGGTGCAGGCCGCTGGTGCCCACGCGGCGGTACTCCGTGGAGGAGTACCGCTCCGGAGCCGCCACGTAGGGACGGTGACTGTCCGGGATCACAGCGCGCACCCCACCAGCACCGGCTCGGGGTGCAGCCGCACGCCCCAGGCCCGTTCGACGCCGTCCCGCACCGTGCGCGCGACCGCCAGCAGGTCCTCGGTGGAGGCCTCCCCCCGGTTCGTCACGGCCAGCGTGTGCTTGGTGGACAACGACGCGCGGCCGTTCGCCAGGTGCCGCTCCGCCTCCCCCAGCCCGTAGCCCCTGCCGAAGCCGGCGTGCTCGATCAGCCAGGCGGCCGAGAGCTTGACCCGGCCCGGTCCCGCGCCGAATGCCGGAGCGCCCTCCGGCAACCGGGCCCGGACGGCGTCCGGGACGACGGGGTTGGTGAAGAACGACCCGGTGGACCAGGTGTCGTGGTCGGCCGGGTCCAGGACCATGCCCTTGCCCGCGCGGAGGGACAGCACCTCCTGGCGCACGAGGGCCAGGGGCGCCGTCTCCCCCTCCCGCACGCCCAGGGCCCGGGCCAACTGGGCGTAGCGGACCGGGGCGGCGGTTCCCGCGCTCCGGAGCCTGAAGTCCACGGAGAGCACGATCCAGCGCGGGGTGGTCGCCTCCGGATCCTCCAGCAGGGACCTCTTGATCACCGAGTCCCGGTAGCCGAAGCCGAGGTCGGCGTTGGCCAGTTCGACGACCCGGCCGGCCTGCCGGTCCCAGGCGCGGACCGAGACCAGGGCCTGGGAGACGTCCGCCCCGTAGGCGCCCACGTTCTGCACGGGCGTGGCCCCGGCGGACCCGGGGATGCCGGAGAGCGCCTCGAGCCCGGACAGGCCGTGCCCGACGGTCCAGGCCACCGCCCTGTCCCAGTCCTGTCCGGCGGCCATCCGCACGGTGTCGGCCGAGCGCTGCTCGATGCCGGCGAACGCGAGCTGGACCACGGTGCCGGGGAAGCCGGCGTCGGCCATCAGGGTGTTGGAGCCGCCGCCGAGCACGAGCAGCGGGCTCCCGGACTCGTCGGCCAGGCGGATCGCCGAGATGGCGGCGGCCTCGGAGGTGGCGGTGACCCAGTGGTCGGCGGGCCCGCCCACGCGGCTGGTGGTGTGGTCCGCCAGCCTCACGGCTGGTCCACCCGGACCACGGCCTGCGCCTTGGTCAGCACCCGCGCGCCGTCGTTGCCGGGGTCGGTGACGGTCAGGTCGATCCGGGCCGTGCCGGCCTCCGCGTCCACGGCCCCGACCTTGCCGGTGACCTCCAGGGTGGCCCCGCCGTCCTCGGGGACGGGGACCATCTGGGTGAAGCGCGTCTGGTAGTCGAGGATCCGGCCGGGGTCCCCGCACCAGTCGGTGACGAGCTGCACCGCCGCCCCCATGGTCAGCATGCCGTGGGCGATCACGCCGGGCAGCTCCACGGAGCGGGCGGTCGACTCGGACCAGTGGATCGGGTTGAAGTCCCCGGAGGCACCGGCGTAGCGGACCAGGTCCGCGCGGTCGAGGCGGATGGTGGTCGAGCCGATCGAGTCGCCCTTCTGCATGCTCATTCCTCTCCGCGGACCAGCAGGGTGGACCGCACGGTGCTGACCGGTTCCCCGGCCGTGGTGGCGATGTCCGCGCGCGTGGTGACCATCGAGTGCCCGCCCAGGGACTTGACCGTCTCCACGGTGGCGGTGGCGACCAGTTCGTCACCGGCCACGATCGGCCGGTGGTGGGTGAAGCGCTCGTCCGCGTGGACCACCCGGGAGAAGTCGATGCCGGAGTCCGGGTCCTGGACGACGGCCTGCTCTGCGCGCTGGGCCAGGACCACCGCGAAGGTGGGCGGGGCCACCAGGTCCGCGTGGCCGAGCGCGCGGGCCGCCTCGAGGTCGGAGTGGGCCGGGTGACCGGCCTTGACGGCCGCGGCGAACTCGCGGATCTTCTCCCGCCCCACGGCGTAGGGCTGGGTCGGCGGATAGCTCCGCCCCTGCAGGTCCGGGTTCACGCTCACGGGTCGGTCCTCCTGGTGACGGGGTGGTCGGCGGCCGCTGTCCAGACTACCCGCGCCCGGACACGACGTGACGCCACCCCCCCGAGGGGGATGGCGTCACGTACTCGTGCCGGAAGGGGTCAGCCGAACGCGTGGTAGCGCTGCATGAAGGCCGAGATCTCCCCGCGGGTGATCGGATCGGACTGGTTGAAGTTGCCCTGGGTGTCCCCGACGGTGATGCCCTTCGAGGCCAGCCAGGTGATCGCGTCGTAGTTCGCGCCGCCCGGGTTGAGGTCCTCGAACGGCGAGGTCTCCGGGGAGACGTGCCGACGGGGCTCGTCCCAGCGGTACAGGAACGCGGCGAACTCACCACGGGTGACCGCCCGGGAGGTCTTGAAGGTGCCGTCGGCGTAGCCGGCGGTGACCTCCTCGGCGGACGCCCAGGTGATCGAGGCGTAGTACGCACCACCGGCATTGACGTCGCTGAACGGCGACTCGTCCGGCGACTCGAAGTCCTCCGGATCGATGTACCGGTACAGGAAGGCCGTGGTCTCCCCACGGGTCACGTTCTGGTTCTTCCGGAACGTGTTGTCCGTGTAGCCGACGGAGATGTCATGACGGGCCATCCACCGCACCGGCGTGAAGAACGCCGACCCGCGAGGGTTGTCCGTGAAGTTCCCGCTATGACGATCCGGCTCCGGCGGGGTGTCCCCCGGATCGGTGGTGCTGGCGAAGCCCGGGGCGGCCATGGCGCCGGCCAGGACTGCCGTGAGGCCGATGGCGACTGCCCCAGAAAGGCGACGGTGGTTTTTCATGAGACGACCCTTCGCTGAGATGGTACTGACGCCGTCATTCCATCCCTCCGCATCCCACCGTGTCAAGCGTCACATTGCGCCGACTTGCAGGTTTCCGATAACATTCGCGCACTGCGGCACCCCCGTGGCCCGGATGGCCTCCTCCGGGCCATGGGGCGCTGCCACGGGCCGCGTCCGTCCCGTTGAACGTGTCCCGCTCGACGGTCGCCGGGTGTCCTCGTCGACGGCGGTGACCCCGCCCGGGCCGGTCCGGGTGAGGGCCTCCCCGCGGCCACTGCGCCAGGGCGTGCGGGACCGGACGGTCACCGGTGGCGGCGGCGGGCGTCCCGGATCCGCAGGACCTGGGCGGCCAGGTGCGTGATGAGGCCGGCGCCGATCAGCCCGATCGCGCCCCACTGCAGGGGCGTGAGGGTGAGGGCTCCCCCGAGGACGGAGAGCAGGATGCCGGACAGGATGAGCCCGGTGCCGGTCAGCAGCGTGATGCGGTAGGCCCTCGAGCCGTTCTCCCAGGGATTGAACACCCCTCCACGGTAGCGCGGTACCGGCTGACCACGAGGTCCGCGAGCTCCACCGGCACCGGTCCCGACTCCCCGAGCAACGGGGCCGTGGTGGCCGCCGCTCCGGCCGCGGCGGCCTCGGCGACCAGCCGGGACTGGAAGTACCCCGGCGCCAGCAGGTAGCTCAGCACCAGCACCGGCCGGGCGGGGTCCTGGCGGCAGGCGGTCCCGACGGCGGTGGCGACCCCCGGCCGCGCGGCCGAGAGGTAGGCGTCGGTCACCTCGGTGCCCAGCCGGGCGGCCACCCGCGCGGCGACGGCACGGCAGTCGGCGACCGCACCGGCGTCGGTGGATCCGGCCGCGGCCAGCACCACCCGGTGGTGACCGCGCACGAACCCGGAGCCCAGCGCCCGCCGCGCCAGCACCTCCACCAGCCGCTCGTCCGGGCCCAGCGCGCCGGCCACCGGGAGCCCGCCGGCGGCCTCGCGCAGGTCCACCTTCACGTGATACCCCGCGGAGAGCAGCACCGGTACGACGACGGCGGCCCGGCCCGGCGGAAGGGCCGCCACCACCTCCCCGACCGGCGGTGACTGCACGTCCACGTGGGTCAGCAGGACCTCCGCCGGGGTCCGCGTCCGCACGGCCCGGGCCAGCGCGGTGATCCGTTCCTGCCCTGCGGGGTCGGCCGTGCCGTGGGAGACGGCGATGAGGGCCGGCCGGTCCCTCACGCGGCGCGCACCTCGACGATCCGGTCGCGGACCCGCACCGGGAAGGTGGCGAGCCGCAGGGCCGGGTCGGTGAGGCACTGGCCCGTGGCGAGGTCGTACACCTGCTTGTGCAGGGGCGAGGCCAGGGTGGGCCGGCCCTGCCGGGAGCCGACGATCCCGCGGGCCATGACGGGGGCGTTCGCGTACGGGTCCCAGTGCGAGACGGCGAGGACCTCGTCGGAGGGCAGCCGCACGACGGCGAGCTGCTCCCCCGCAACGAGGGCGGCCTCGGCCCACAGCGGCTCGAGCCGGTCGAGGGGACACACCGGGTGCCAGGCGGCGGCCGGCTCGGATGCCGTGGCGGTGCCGGTGACGGCGTGCGGGGCGGACGCTGGGTGGGTCGCGGTGAGGGTCATGGATCCACCGTAGGAAACGCGTGTTTCCAGGGGGTCACCCGTGATGTTTCGCCCGTGCAACGGTGTCCTCTCCTCCGCGGCCGCCGCCTGGTGAGGGGGGCGTCACCCAGCCGTTACACCGGGGACACGGTGGGGAAACGGCCCCCTCATAGCGTGGTGATCCTTCGATGCGAGGGGATGGACCCATGACTGTGCGACCGATCCGATCGACGAACCGGACCGTGGCGGTGGTCGGTGGCGGCCCCGCCGCCCACCGGCTGGTGGAGGCCCTGCTGGCCCGCGGTGATGACCTGCGGGTGTCCCTGTTCACCGAGGAGCCACGGGCCCCCTATGACCGCGTGGCCCTCTCCCGGCGCTTCCTGGACGCCACCGACGACCTGCCCCTGGGCTCCGGCTCCGGCCCCTGGGACGACCCGAGGGTGAGCCTGCGCACCGGATGCCGGGTCACCGCCATCGATCCCGCCGCGCGGTCGCTGACGACGGCGGACGGGAGCACCCTGGGCTGGGACGACCTGGTCCTGGCCACCGGCAGCGACGCCGCACGCCCGGCGATCCCCGGGGCCGGGGACCTGGAGGTCTACCGGACCATCGACGACGTCGACCGGTTGCGCGGCCGGGTGGCGGAGCTCGCCACCCGGCTGGGGCGCCCGCCGCAGACCGCCGTGATCGGCGGCGGCCTGCTGGGCCTGGAGGCCGCCGGCGGGCTGAGGGCCCTGGGCGCGGACGTCACCGTGGTCCATTCCCGCCCCTGGGTCATGAACGCGCAGCTGGACGAGTTCGGCGGCCGCACCCTCAACCGCCTGCTGCGCGACCAGGGGTACGTCCTGCGGCTCGGCGAGCGCCCCAGCGCGCTGGAGGGTGGCTGGCTGCGCTTCCCCTCCGGCGAGGGCCTTCCGGTGGACCTGGTGGTCGCGGCCACGGGCATCACCGCCCGCGATGAGCTCGGTGCCGGCGTGCTGCAGATCGGTCCCCGCGGCGGGTTCGTCATCGACGAGACCTGTGCGACGTCGGCCCCGCATGTCTGGGCGATCGGCGAGGCCGCCAGCTTCGGGGGCGAGTGCATGGGGCTGGTGGCTCCGGCCAACACGATGGCCGAGGTGGTCGCCGACCGGCTGTGCGGCGGTTCCGGGACCTTCCCCGGCTTCGACACCGCCGCCAAGCTCAAGCTCGCCGGGCTGGACGTGGCCAGCTTCGGGGACGGCCTCGCCGCAGCCCCCGGCGCCCTGGAGGTCGTGTACGCCGATCCCACCGGCGGGGTCTACCAGAAGCTCGTCGTCTCCGAGGACGCGCGCACCCTGCTCGGCGGGGTCTTCGTGGGCGATGCGGGCCCCTACGCGGCGCTGCGCCCCATGCTCGGACGTGAGCTGCCCGGGGAGGCCGGGGCGTTCCTCTCCGCGGCCGGCAACGGCGCCCCGCCGGACCTGGCGCTGCCGGACGAGGCCCAGGTCTGCTCCTGCCGTGACGTCAGCGCCGGGGACCTGCGCCGGGCCGTGTGCGGTGGCTGTCCGGACCTCGCCGGGCTCAAGGCCTGCACCGGGGTGGGGACCCAGTGCGGCTCCTGCCTGCCGGCGGCCCAGAAGGTCATGGAGCGGCAACTGGTCGAGCTGGGGGTGGAGGTCTCCACCGCGCTGTGCGAGCACTTCGCCCTGTCCCGGTCCGGACTGTTCGAGGCCGTGCGGTCCACCCGGCTGACCACCTTCGGCGAGATCGTCACCCGCTTCGGCACGCCCGCGGACCCGGCCGTGAACCTCGGTTGCGACATCTGCAAGCCCGTGGCGGCCTCCGTGCTGGCCACCCTGCACGGCGAGTACATCCTCGACGGGGACCGCGGCGGACTGCAGGACACCAACGACCGTGCGCTGGCGAACCTGCAGAAGGACGGCACCTACTCGGTGGTCCCCCGCATCCCGGCCGGCGAGATCACCCCGGAGAAGCTCGCGGTGATCGCGGAGGTGGCCCGGGACTACGGGCTGTACACCAAGATCACGGGTGCTCAGCGGATCGACCTGTTCGGGGCGACCCTGGAGCAGCTGCCCCCGATCTGGCGGCGTCTCGTGGACGCCGGCTTCGAGTCCGGCCAGGCCTACGGCAAGGCCCTGCGCAACGTGAAGTCCTGCGTGGGCTCCACGTGGTGCCGCTACGGGGTGCAGGACTCCGTGGCCATGGCCGTCCGGCTCGAGGAGCGCTACCGGGGGCTGCGCAGCCCCCACAAGATGAAGTTCGGCGTCTCCGGGTGTGCCCGGGAGTGCGCCGAGGCCCGCGGCAAGGACGTGGGCGTGATCGCCACCTCCGAAGGCTGGAACCTCTACGTGGGCGGCAACGGAGGAGCCACCCCGGCCCACGCGGTACTGCTCGCCAAGGACCTCGACGACGAGACGTTGCTGCGGTACATCGACCGGTACGTCGTCTACTACATCCGCACCGCCGAGCGCCTGCAGCGCACGGCCCGGTGGATGGAGGAGCTGCCCGGCGGGATCGACCACGTGCAGGACGTGGTGGTGCATGACTCCCTCGGGATCGCCGCGGACCTGGAACGGGTGGTCGCCGACCACCTGGAGACCTACCGGGACGAGTGGGCCGCGACCCTCGAGGACCCCGAACGGTTACGCCGGTTCCGTACGTTCGTCAACGCCCCGGCCGGGTCGGCAGAGCCGGCCGGGGCGGGCTCCGTGGTCCTGTCGGGACCGCGCATCCCCGTGCGGGGTGAACGGTGACCGGGGCGGTGCCGGCACCGGGCTCGGTCACGCTCATCGGTGCCGGCCCCGGGGCGGCCGACCTGCTGACGGTGCGCGCGCTGCGCGTGCTGTCCCACGCCGACGTCGTGTACTACGACCGGCTCGCCCCCACGGACGACCTGGCCGCGTGGGCGCCGCACGCCCACCTGGTCGACGTCGGCAAGCAGCCCGGGCACCACAGGGTCCCCCAGGCGGAGATCAACCGGCTGATCGTGGCCTCGGCCCTGGCCGGGCTGCGCGTGGCCCGGCTCAAGGGCGGGGACCCGTTCGTCTTCGGCCGCGGCAGTGAGGAGGTGGCCGCCTGCGAGGAGGCCGGGGTCCCGGTGACCGTGGTCCCGGGCATCACCTCCGCGGTGGCCGTCCCGGCCGCGGCGGGGATCCCCGTCACCGCGCGCGGTCTGAGCAAGGCGTTCACCGTGATCTCCGGCCACGACCCGCTCTCCGAGCTGGAACTGTCCGGACTGGCGCGACTGGGCGGGACCGCCGTCGTCCTCATGGGCATGGCCACTCTCGGCCATACCGCCATCGGGCTGATGCGCCACGGCGTGGACCCCCGGATGCCGGTGGGGATCGTGGAGCGCGGGTGCACCGAGCGGCAGCGGGTCTGCATCGCCCCGCTCGCGGAGATCCTCACCGCCTCCGCCGTCCAGGGCATGCGCTCCCCCGCGGTCCTCGTGATCGGGGAGGTCGTGCGGCTGGCGCCCGGGGCCGATGAGCGGTTGCGGGAGCTGGCCGGGGTGGCGGGGACCGCATGAGCGACCTGCCCCCGGCGCTGCCCCAGACCCTGGCCGGGTTCCGCATCGGCGTGACCTCGGACCGGCGCAGCGACGAGCTCATCTGCGCCTTCCAGCGCCGCGGCGCCGAGGTGATGCACGCCCCGGCGCTGCGCATCGCCCCCCTGACGGAGTCCGTCACCCTGCACCGGGACACGCGCCGGGTCATCGACGCCCTGCCGGACTACGCCGTCATCACCACGGCCTACGGGATGCGCCGCTGGACGGAGGCCGCCGACGCCTACGGGCTCGGCCCCGAGCTCCACCGCGCCCTGGAGGCCGCCTCGATCCTCGTCCGCGGGCCCAAGGCCCGCGGTGCCGTCCGGGCCGCCGGACTGGAGGACGTCGGCGCACCGCAGGACGAGCGCACGGCCTCGCTCGTGGACCTGCTGCTCACCCGGAACCTCCGGGGACGGACCGTGGCCTTCCAGCTGCACGGCATGCTCGACCACCAGCAGGTCTCCCGCCTCGAGAAGGCCGGGGCCCGGGTGCTGACCGTGATGCCGTACACGTGGGCGCGTCCGGCCCAGGACTCGGACCTGCTGCGGATGATCGACGCCGCCATCGACCGCCAGCTCGACGTGCTCACCTTCACGGCCGCCCCCGCGGTCGAGGCCTTCCTCGCCGTCGCCCAGCAGTACGGGCGCCTGGAGCCCCTCCTGGAGGCGCTGCGCGCGGACGTGGCGACGGCCGTCGTCGGGACCGTGACCGCCGGGCCGCTGCACGAGGCCGGGCTGCGTCCGCTGGTCCCCTCCCGCTGGCGCCTGGGGGCCATGATCCGGCTGGTGTGCGAACACCTGGAACAGCAGGGGGTCCTCCGCGTGGACACCCGCGTGGGCCCCCTGGAGATCCGCGGTGACCAGGTGCACTTCACCGAGCGGCCGGCCGGCCCCGTGCGGCTTCCACCCGGCCCGCTCGCGCTGCTGCGCGAACTCGCGGACGCGCGGGGCGCCGTGCTGACCCGCGCCCACCTCGTCGCGACCCTGCGCCAGTGCGAGTCCGAGCACGCCCTGGAGATGCTCGTCTGGCGCCTGCGCCGGCAGCTGCCGGTCGCGGGCGTCGTCAGCACCGTCGTCAAACGAGGCTATCGACTGGCGGTCTAGCCAGCATCTCCTCGATCCGCCCGCGGCAGGTCCCGCAACCGGTACCGGCCCCGCAGCGGTCCCCGACCTCGTCCACCGTCGCGCAGCCGGCCACGGCGTCCCCGACCTGGCCGGCGGTGGCACCCGAGCACCGGCAGAGCACGTCCTCCGGTCCCAGGGCGCGGTCCCCCGCGGCGTGTTCCAGGGCCAGCAGCGCGGACCGGTCCGCCGCGGGCAGGACACCGGTCAGGGCATGACGGGACAGCTCCGCCGCGGACCGGGGCAGTCCGATCGCCACGAACCCGAGCATCCGCTCCCCGTCGGTGACGATGCGCAGGTACTGCCCGGCCCCCGGGTCCGCCCACGTGGAGACGCTCGGCCCGTCCGGGTCCCAGGGGTCCGCGTCCGGGTCCCCGGCGCAGGCCACGGACAACGAGTGCGACTTCACGACGAGCGGATCCAGCCGGTGCGGGGACGCCTCGGGGCCGGGCACCGGCCGTCCGGCGGCATCGAGCTCGACGGCGGCCGGACAGCCGAGGTCCTCGCGCAGGGCGAGGGCGGTGGCCCGGGCCTGGTCCCAGCCGGGGCCGATGAGCCCGCTCGGCCGGGCACCCGACGGCGCGGCGCAGTCACCGATGGCGAAGACGGCCGGGTCGTCGGGGCACCGTCCGTCACCGTCCACGACCACCCCGCCGCGGGGCAGGGTGTCGAGTCCGGCGTCGGCGGCGAGCCGGTCCCGGGCCCGGACGCCCGTGCAGGCCACGAGCAGCGCCGCGGGGATCCGCCGCCCCTGGGTGGTGCGGAGGCCCACGAGGTGGGGGACGCCGTCCGCGGCGGTGGCCCGGTCCTCGGCGCGGGCGCTGACCTCGAGCTCCTGGACCCCGCAGTCCGGCCGGACCTGCACCCCGGCCCCGGTGAGCTGGCGCAACAACAGGCGGCCGGCATCGGGGTCCAATTGGCGCCCCAGGGGCAGGTGTCCGCGGTGCAGCAGGGTGACGGGGGCGCCCACCTCGGCGAGCGCCAGGGCCGCCTCCACGCCCAGGACCCCGCCACCGAGCACCACGACGGGCCTGCCGGCGCGCACGGCCCGGCCCAGCTGCTCGGCCTCGGACATCTCGCGCAGCGCCATGACGCCGACCGGCCGCTGGCCCGCCGAGGCCGCGACCGAGATGCCCCGGCCCACGGTGCCGGACACCGGGAAGTCCGGGATGACCGCCTCGGCGCCCGTGGCCAGGACCAGGCGGTCGTAGCCGAGCGTGGTCTCGTCCAGGCCACCCCGGCCGAGTCGCACCGTCCGCCGGGCCCGGTCGAGGCCCGTCACGGTGGTCCCGGTCCGGATCCCGACGCCGATCGCCGCAAGCTCCCCCGGATCCAGCATGGACAGGTCCCCGCCCCGGATGCGCCCGCTGGCCACGTCCCCCAGGCGGATCCGCTGGTAGGCCGGGACCGGTTCGGCCCCCAGGACGGTCATGCGCACGGCACCGGACTCCAGTGCCGGGCGCAGTTCCTGGACCAGCCGGGCCGCCACGGGCCCGCACCCCACGACCACCACGTGACTACTCATGGCCTGACCCCGCAGCGGGCTGGCGGACCGGGTGGAGGGTCACCGGGGTGTTCTTGAACTCCGGCATCTGGCTGTGCGGGTCCAGCAGTCCGGCCGTCAGCCGGTTGGCCGTGCCCTGACCGGTGAAGTGGAAGGGGACGAACACGGTGTCCGTGCGCAGGCCGGCGTCGAGCACCACGCGGGCCCGGAGGGTCCCGGCGGCACTGCGCAGCTCGGCCGGGGCGCCGTCCTCGAGGGCCAGCCGGCCGGCCGTGGCCGGGTGCACGCTGACGGTGGCCTCGGGGTGGACGGCCAGCAGGGCCGGTACCCGCCGGGTCTGGGTGCCGGACTGGTAGTGCTCCATGAGCCGTCCGGTGGTGAGCGTCAGCCCCTGGGAGGAGGCCGGTTGCGGCGCACGGACGTGGATCGCCCCGAGGTGGGCCCTGCCGTCGGCATGGCCGAAGCGCTCGGCGAAGACCCGGGGCGTTCCGACCACCGGTTCCCCGCTGACGGTCACCTCCTGGGGGCCGGTGCCGGTGAGGGGTTCGGTGAGGGGCCAGTACGGGGCCACCTCGCCGATCCGTTCCCACGCCAGCGCCGAGTAGTCGGCCCGGCTTCCGGCCGTCGCGCGGCGGATCTCGGCATAGGCCTCGGCGGGTTCGTCGGGCAGCGGGACCTCACTGCCGAGGCGGCGGGCGATCTCGGCCAGGATCCAGAGCTCCGAACGGGCCCCGGGCGGACCATCGACGGCCTTGCGGCGGCGCAGGACCCGGCCCTCGAGGTTGGTCATGGTCCCGTCCTCCTCGGCCCACTGGAGGACCGGCAGGACCACGTCGGCCAGCCCGGCGGTCTCGGAGAGGAAGAAGTCGCAGACCACGAGCAGCTCCAGCGCCCGCAGGCCGGCCTCCACGCGAGTGGCGTCCGGGGCGGAGACGACGACGTTGGCACCGTGCACGAGCAGCCCCCGGACGCCCTGGGGCGTTCCAAGGGTGTGCAGCAGCTGGGTCGCCGGCAGGCCGGGACCTGGCAGCGACGCGGCGGTGGTCCCCCACTGACGTGCCACGGCCTCGCGGTCGGCCGGGTCCGTGATGGACCGCAGGCCGGGCAGCTGGTCCGCCTTCTGGCCCATCTCCCGGCCCCCCTGGCCGTTGCCCTGGCCGGTGAGGGTGCCGTAACCGCCGCCTCGCGTCCCCGGCAGGCCGAGGAGCAGCGCCAGGCTGATGGCCGCGCGCGCGGTGTCCGTTCCGTCGCGGTGCTGCTCCACGCCCCGCCCGGTGAGGATGAAGACCGGGTCCCCGCCGGCCCTGGCGGCCCGGGCCGCGGCGGCCAGGTGCCGCGCCAGCCACCGGATGCGCCCGGCCGACACCCCGGTCACCGTCTGGGCGCGCTCCGGCCACCAGTCCCCCACGGACCGGCGGAAGGCGGCCAGTCCCGTGGTCCGGCGATGGAGGTAGTCCCCGTCCTCCAGGCCCTCGGCGAGGATCACGTGGGCCACCGACAGCAGCAGGGGCAGGTCACCGCCCGGGGCCGGGGCGATGTGGTGCCCGCAGCCCTCCGCCGTCAGCTGCGCGGTGCTGGAGCGTCGCGGGTCCACGACGATCAGCCCGCCCCGGTCGCGGGCGCTCTCCAGGTGCTGGACGAAGGGCGGCATGGTGTCCGCCACGTTGGAGCCCAGCAGCAGCACGGTGCAGGCGTCGTCCAGGTCGGTCAGGGGGAAGGGCAGTCCGCGGTCGAGTCCCAGGACCTCGGTGGAGGCCTTGGCGGCGGAGGCCATGCAGAACCGGCCGTTGTAGTCGATCCGCGAGGTGCGCAGGGCGGTCCGGGCGAACTTGCCCAGGATGTAGGCCTTCTCGTTCGTCAGCGAGCCGGACCCGAAGACCCCGACGGCATCCGGGCCGTGGGTGCCCTGCAGCGCGGCGATGCGGGTGGCCACCCGGCCGAGGGCCTCGTCCCAGGAGGCCTCCCGGAGGGGGCCGCCCTGGGTGTCCCGGAGCAGCGGGGTGCTCAGGCGGTCGGGGCGGTCCCCCAGCAGCGCGGCGGCGGTGGCCCCCTTGCGGCAGAGCCGGCCGCGGTTGGTGGGGAACTCCGCACCCGCCACCGCCACGGACGGAGCCCCGGGACCGGCCGCGTCGACGGTGAGGGTCATCGAGCACTGCAGGGCGCAGTAGGGGCAGTGCGTGGTGGTCCGGACCGGTTCAGACATGGGCTCGGGCCAGCATCGAGCCGGGGCGGCGGTAGACGAGGTAGGTGAAGGCCGCCAGGACGAGGTAGGCGGCCGCGAGGGCCCAGAAGGCGGCGTCGAAGGACCCGTGGGCGCTGTGGGAGGCCCGCAGGACCTGGGGGATCATGAATCCGCCGAAGCCCCCGACGGCACCGATCAGGCCCAGGGCCGCGGAGGACTTGCGCTCATGCCCGACCGGGTCGTCCGCCCGGACGGTCAGGCGGAAGACGAGTGGGATCATCCGGTAGCTGGAGCCGTTGGCGATCCCCGTGAGGGTGAACAGGGCCAGGAACAGTCCGAGGTAGAGCCAGAAGTTCTGCCAGGGCAGCGTGAGCACCACGCCGGCGGTGACCGCGGCCATCGCGAGGAAGCAGGCCAGGGTGACGGTGGCCCCGCCCCGCCGATCGGCCAGCCTGCCGCCGAAGGGGCGGGCGAGCGAGCCCACGAGGGGACCGAGGAACGCCATCGAGATCACCGCGCCCCACAGCTCGAGGCCCGAGAAGGCCGGGAACATGATCGAGATCAGGGTGGGGAAGACCGAGCCGAATCCCATGAACGAGCCGAAGGTGCCGATGTAGATCAGGGCGATCAGCCACAGGTGCGGTTCCCGCAACGCCGAGAGGGAGCCCTTGAGGTCGTTGCGGGCGTGGGACAGGTTGTGCATGTAGCGGTGCGCGCCCCAGGCGGCGATCAGGATCAGCGGGATCCAGACCAGTCCGGCCATCGGCAGGGCGGGGCCGAAGGTGCCGATGGCGAGCACCGTCACGGCGAGCGGGACCGCGAACTGCGCGACGGCCACGCCGATGTTGCCGCCGGCCGCGTTGAGGCCCAGGGCCGCCCCCTTCTCCTGGGCCGGGAAGAAGAAGGTGATGTTGGCCATCGAGCTGGCGAAGTTGCCTCCGCCGAAACCGGCCGTGGCGGCGACGGCGAACAGGACCCAGACCGGTGTGTGCGGAGTCGACAGCGCGACGGCCAGCGCGACCGTGGGGACCAGCAGCAACAGGGCGGAGATGACCGTCCAGTTGCGCCCGCCGAACAGGGCCACCGTGAAGCTGTACGGCACCCGCAGCACGGCGCCGACGAGCGGTGGCAGGGACACGAGCCAGAACTGCTGTGAGGTGCTCAGGTCGAAGCCGGCGGCCGGCAGGAACACGACCGTGACGGACCACAGTTGCCAGACGGCGAAACCGAGGAACTCGCAGAACACGGACCAGTACAGGTTCTGCCGGGCGGCGGGCCGCCCGGGACCGTTCCAGAACCGCGGCTCCTCCGGCTGCCAGTTGGACACCCAGCGGCCGGGACCCACGACGAGCCGGTCCGTGGGTGGTGCTCCCGGGACGGCCTCGGGGGCGGGGGCGGTGAATGTGCGGTCCTCGGTCAGGGCCATGGCGGGTTCCTCTCGGCTCGCGGTTGACCGCCACGTTGCCAGGAGGGTGTTTCCGCGGGCGTCGCGGAATGGTTTCGGGGAGGGAAAACGTGTCTCACCGGTCCCCGGCCGGTCTGTGAGATGACCGGCCCCACGAAAAAGGACCCGGACCCCACCGGGGTCCAGGTCCTCGTCCGTAGCGGCGGGGGGACTCGATCCCCCGACCTCACGATTATGAGTCGTGCGCTCTAACCAGCTGAGCTACGCCGCCATGAAATGAGAGCGCCCGTGCCGCGGATACATACTGCGCACGGGCTCTCATTCCAGAGCCCCGACCGGGAATCGATCCCGGGACCTCCATCTTACCAAGATGGCGCTCTACCACTGAGCTATCGGGGCAACGACGTGAAACTCTACCAGCGATTTCCGCGGATGCGAAATCGGGGTGGAGTGCCACGTCCGTCACCGGTCAGTACCGGTCGCGCGAGGGCTTGTCGAAGGACTTCCGACCGCCCTTGAAGCCACCCTTGAAACCGCCCTTGTGCCCGCCCTTGTGGGCCCCGCCGGAGCGGAACGGCTTGCCCTCGCGCTCGGAGCGCGTGGGGCGGCCGGTGTCCAGCTGCAGGCCGATGGGGCGGCCGTTGATGGTGGTGTTGCCCAGGGCGTCCCACTGCTGACCCGTCAGGTTCTCCGGCAGTTCCACGAGGGAGTGGTTCGAACGGATGTCGATGTGCCCGATCTGGCTCGAGCGCAGCCCGGCCTCGTTGGCCAGGGCACCCACGATGTTGCCCGGCTGCACCCGGTCCTGGCGGCCCAGGGAGATCCGGTACGTGGCGTTGCCCTCGGCGGGGCCGCGCTGCGGGCCACGGGAACCCCGGCCGTCCCGCGCGTCGCGGTCGTTGCCGTCGAAGTCCCGGTCGCGGCGGGCCATCTTCGCCGGCGGCAGGTCCGGCTCCTCGGCCAGCAGCGGCCGCCCGCCCTGGGCCATCTTCGCCAGGGCCGCGGCGACGTCCTCGGGGGCGACGTCGTTCTCCTCCACGTAGGAGTCCACCAGGTCCCGGAAGACCTCCAGCTCGCCCTCGGCCAGGGTCTGGGTGATCTGGGAGCTGAACTTGTCCAGGCGGGAGGAGTTCACGTCCGCCACCGACGGCATGGGCATCTGCTCCACGGTCTGGCGCGTGGCCTTCTCGATGGAGCGCAGCAGGTACTTCTCCCGCGGCGTCATGAACAGCACGGCGTCCCCGGAGCGGCCGGCGCGGCCGGTGCGGCCGATGCGGTGGACGTAGGACTCCGTGTCGTGCGGGATGTCGTAGTTGATGACGTGGCTGATGCGCTCCACGTCGAGGCCGCGGGCCGCGACGTCGGTGGCCACCAGGATGTCGATGCGGCCGGCGCGCAGGTTCTCCACGGTCTTCTCGCGCTGGTTCTGCGCCACGTCACCGGAGATGGCGGCGGCGCGGAAGCCACGGGCGTTGAGCTTGGTGGTGAGCTCCTCGGTGGCGTTACGGGTCCGCACGAAGGCGATCACGCCGTCGTGCTCCTCGGTCTCGAGGATGCGGGTCATGGCCTCCAGCTTCCACTGGTGGGTGACCTGGAGGAAGCGCTGGCGGATGTTGCCGGCGGTGGTGTTCTTCGCGGCGACGGTGACCTCGACCGGGTCGTTGAGGTACTTGCCGGAGATGCGCTGGATGGCGCGCGGCATGGTGGCCGAGAACAGGGCGGTCTGCTTCTGGTCCGGGGTGGCGGACAGGATCTGGTCCACCTCCTCGGCGAAGCCCATGCGCAGCATCTCGTCCGCCTCGTCCAGCACCATGTACTGCAGGTCGGACAGGTCCAGGGACCCCTTCTGGAGGTGGTCGATCACGCGCCCCGGGGTGCCCACGACGACCTGGGCGCCGCGGCGGAGCCCGGACAGCTGCGGCCCGTAGGGCGCACCGCCGTAGACGGGCAGCACGGTGACGCCCTTGATGTGCTTGGCGTAGGTGGTGAAGGCCTCGGCGACCTGCAGGGCCAGTTCGCGGGTCGGGGCCAGCACGAGGATCTGCGGGGTGCTCGCGGGGCCGTTGACGTCGGCGAGCTCGGCGAGCCGGGACAGCGCCGGGACGGCGAAGGCGGCGGTCTTGCCGGTACCGGTCTGGGCCAGCCCGACGACGTCGCGGCCCTCCAGCAGCAGCGGGATGGTCTCGGCCTGGATCGGCGAGGGGGTCTCGTAGCCGAGGTCCTCGATGGCGGCCAGGACCCGGCTGTCGATGCCGAGGGTGGAGAACGCCGGGCCCGCCGGGGTCTCGGTCAGGGTGTCGGCCTCGGTCTCGGCCTGGGCGTGGTCATTCTGGGCGTGTTCGGACACGGGTGTTCCTTTTCAGGGTCGGGTGTGCGGCCGGTTGGGCGCCGCAACGCAACGGATTGCTTCTCTCCGGTGCTCCCCGAGGCGCGGTCCAACATCACGCCCGTTCCATACTCACCTGGCGGTCCGCGCCCGGCCGGTTCCGTCAGGGGATGGTCACCGCACGGGCGGGCCACGACCTCGACGGAGGAACGGCTGGGGTGTGAAGGACCGGCCGCCCGCTGCTCCGACACGGTGTCGGGAGGGGCCACACAACTCGACGCCCTTCGCGAGGGCGTACACAGGGGTTCTGACCGGAATGGTGCCTCAAGTCTAACGCATCCCGTGCCCCGGCCCTGCCGTTAGGCTCGAGACGTGCCTCACGAGAACCCCGACCACCGCTTCGCCCGCGCCGCCGGCAAGGCCACGCGCTCGTTCCTCGACGGACAGCGGCAGGACGCCGAGCGGGCCCGCGCCGCCCGTCAGGAGCGGGCGGAGGCCGAGGCCCGGCTCGAGCGCGAGGAGCGGCGACGTCGCCAGGCGCGCGCCGACGTCGGGGGCTCCGTGCTGCTGCGGACCGCCCGCTGGTGGTGGGGTGCGGTGACGGCGCTGTTCCTCCTGCTGGCCACGGCGTTCCTGGTGGCCGGTCTCACGGGCCGCACCGACGTCGTCCCAGAGACACCGCTCGACGGTGCGGCCGGCCAGTACGTCCTGGCCGGCCTCACCGGCGTGCTCACCGTCGCCACCGGGATCGGTGCCGTCCAGCTGATGCGCGGCCGGCGCAGTGCCGCCGGCCTGCTGACCGGGGTCGCGGTGATCGTGGGCATCCCCCTGGTCGTGCGCGGCAATCCCGCCCTAATCGCCATCGCCGCGGTCCTGCTGGCGGGGGCCGCCCTGCTGTGGCTGCCCCCGGTGCGCCGCCGGCTCAGAGCGAGCTGATCGCCCGGTCCAGGTCGTCGATCAGGTCGGCCACGTCCTCGATGCCCACGGACAGTCGCACCAGGTTGTCCGGCACGGCCAGCTCGGTGCCGGCCACGGAGGCGTGGGTCATCTCGGCCGGGTAGTTCATCAGCGACTCGATGCCGCCCAGGGACTCGGCGAGCTGGAACAGCCGCGTGGACTCGGCCACCTTCTTCGCGGCCGCGGCCCCGCCCGTGAACTGCACGGAGACCATGCCGCCGAAGCCGCGCATCTGCCGCGCGGCCAGCTCGTGGCCGGGGTGGTCCGGCAGCCCCGGGTAGAGGACGCGCTCCACGCCGGGACGGTCCTGCAGCCAGGTGGCGATCGTGGAGGCGTTGGCCACGTGCCGGTCCATCCGCACGCCCAGGGTCTTGAGACCGCGGGTGGTCAGATAGGCGTCCAGGGGGCCGTTGACCGCGCCGGCGGCGAACTGCTGGAACTGGACCTTGTCCGCGATCTCCGGGTCGTTGACCACCACGGCACCCCCGATCACGTCCGAGTGCCCGCCGATGTACTTCGTCGTGGAGTGCACCACGACGTCCGCGCCCAGCTCGAGCGGAAGCTGGAGGTAGGGCGTGGCGAAGGTGTTGTCCACCACGAGCAGCGCGCCACCGGAGTGGGCGACGTCCGCGAGGGCGGCGATGTCGGAGACCTTCATCAGCGGATTGGAGGGGGTCTCCAGCCACAGGATGGAGGCCTTCGAGGCGGCCATGGCCTGCTCGACGGCGTTCACGTCACCCATGTCCACCACCGTGTGACCGATGCCCCACGGGCCCAGGATCCTGTCGATGAGGCGGTAGGTGCCGCCGTAGACGTCGTTGCCCATGACGATGTGGGCCCCGGGGGCGGCCACGGCGTGGATCAGCGCGTTCTCGGCGGCCAGCCCCGAGCCGAAGGTGAAGGCCCGCGCGGCGCCGTCCACGCCACCCTCGAGGGCGGCGAGCTGCTCCTGCAGGGCGTCACGGGTGGGGTTGGTGCCGCGGCCGTAGTCATAACCCCGGCGCAGGGTGCCGATGGACTCCGGGGCGTAGGTGGTGGACAGGTGCACCGGCGGCACGACCGCGCCGGTGATCGGCTCGAAGGCCTGGCCGGCGTGGATCGCGCGGGTGTTGAAGCCCGCTGTGGGGTGGAGGGTGTAGTCGTAGTCCTCCGCCCCGGCGGGCCGGTCGGTCTGGACGTTCTCGGCGGGCTCGGCGGCACGTTCGGTCATGACGGATCCTTTCAGCGGGACAACGGGAGAGCGGGAGAGCAGGTCAGCGGGCCACGCGGGCCAGCAGGTCGTGCAGGGTGACGATGCCGGTCACCACGCCGTGGTGGGTGGCCATCAGGGCGGGAGCGGTGCGCAGGGCCTCGCGGGCCTGGGCCAGGGTCGCGTGGACGTTGACCTTCGGCAGGGCCGGGCCGGCGTGGTCGAGGACCGCGTCCGTCGGCAGGGCCCGGCCGGAGGCCAGCAGGTCGGTCAGCGCCCCCACGTCCACCGCGCCGAGCACCTCGCCCACGCGCAGGTCGTCGCGCGGGGCGCTGACCACCGGCAGGGCGTCCACGCCGAAGCGGTTCATGGTGGAGATCGCGTCGGCCAGGGTGGCGTCCTTCGGGGCCGTCACGACGTCCGGCAGGGATCCGGGCAGCACCGAGGACTTCGCGGCCAGCAGGTCCTTCACGGTGCCCTCCCAGTGACCCGTGGGGGCACCACCCGCGGCACCCGGTGCGGTGGCGGCGCCGACGTCGGGGACTCCCCCGGGCACCCCGCCGGCCGGCAGCACGGACTCGGCCGGCGCCGTCTCGAAGCCCTGCTCGTCCATCCAGCCGTCGTTGAAGATCTTGCCCAGGTAACCGCGGCCGGAGTCCGGCAGGATGATCACCATGACGTCGTCCTCGCCGAGGTCACGGGCGGCCTGCAGCCCGGCCACGACGGCCATCCCGGAGGACCCGCCCACGAGCAGCCCCTCCTCGGCCGCCAGCCGGCGGGTCATCTCGAAGGAGGCGGCGTCGTCCACCGCGATCACCTCGTCCGGCACGGACGGGTCGTAGTTGCCGGGCATCATGTCCTCGCCGACGCCCTCCACGAAGTACGGGCGGCCGGTGCCGCCGGAGTAGATGGAGCCGTCCGGGTCCGCGACGACCACCTTGACCGGGCCCGACGCGCGGCCGGCCGAGACCTCTTTGAGGTACCGGCCGGTGCCGGTGACGGTCCCGCCGGTGCCGGCGCCGATGACGACGTGGGTCAGGCGTCCGGCGGTGTCCCGCCAGATCTCCGGGCCGGTGGTCTGGTAGTGGGACTGCGGGGCGGAGGGGTTGAAGAACTGGTTCGGCTGGTAGGCGCCCGGGATGTCCCGCTCGAGGCGGTTGGCCACGCCGTAGTAGGACTCCTCGGACTCCGGGGCCACGGAGGTCTTGGTGACGACGACCTCGGCGCCGTAGGCCCGCAGCACGTCCCGCTTCTCCTGGCCGACCTTGTCCGGGGTGACGAAGACGGAGTGGTAGCCCTTGAGCTGGGCCACCAGTGCCAGGCCGACGCCGGTGTTGCCGGAGGTCGGCTCGACCACGGTGCCGCCGGCGGCCAGCTTCCCCTCGGCCTCGGCGTTCTCGATCATCGCCAGGGCGATGCGGTCCTTCACCGATCCGCCCGGGTTGAGGTACTCGGGCTTGACCAGCACGGTGGCGCTGATGCCCTCGGTGACCCGGTTGAGCTTCACCAGCGGGGTGTTGCCGATGAGCCCGAGAACGTTCTCGGCGTAGTGCATCTGCTCTGTCATGGGCTCCACGCTACCGCCGGGCCGGTCCGGGGCGGCAATAGCGTGAATCCGCGTGACCGCTGGCGTGCGGGAGAATGGAGGGATGCACACGACCACCCCCTCCGGCACCCTGCCGGCCCCGGATGCGGGGGTGATCCTGGAGCCGGGGATCCCGGTGGACGTGCGGCTGACGCTGGGGGTGCTGCAGCGCGGTCACGCCGATCCCACGGTGCAGTCCCGCCCCGAGGGGGTCTGGCTGTGCTTCCGCCAGCCCGGCGCCGGGGATCCCGTGACGCTGCTCGTCCGCCCGGCGCCGTCCCCACTGGCGCCCGGCCGGATCCCGGTGCTGGCCTGGGGGCCGGGTGCCCAGGCGGCGGTGGCCGCCGCGCCGTCCCTGCTGGGGCTCGACGACGACTGGTCCGGTTTCGACGCGCTGCTCGCCTCGGGAGCCTCGGGGCTGCCGCCGGCGGTGGTGCGGGCCCGGCGCGCGCATCCGGGGCTGCGACTGCCGGCGACGGGGCGGGTGGTGGACCAGTTGCTGATGGTCGTGCTGGAACAGAAGGTCACCCACGACCAGGCGCGCTCGGGCTGGCGCTGGCTGGTGCGCGGCTACGGCGAGAGGCCCCCGGGGCCGGCGCCGGAGGGGATGCTGCTGGCGCCCACGGCGGCGGCGGTGCGCCAGGTGCCGAGCTGGGGCTGGCACGCCGGCTGGGTCCAGCCGGCGCAGTCGCGGGCGATGCTGCGGGTGGCGGAGAGGGCCTCCGCGCTGGACCGGCTCGGGGCCGACCCGCTGGGAGCCGACGACGACCCGGCGTCCGTGGTGGGACGGTTGTGCACCGTGCCGGGGATCGGGCCGTGGACCGCGGCCGAGACGGTCCAGCGCACCCACGGGGCGCCGGACACGGTGGCGGTCGGGGACTTCCACCTGGCCCACCACGTGGGCGAGGCCCTCACGGGCCGGCGCACGGACGATGCCGGGATGCTGCGGCTGCTGGCTCCCTATGCCGGGCACCGCCAGCGCGTGGTCCGGCTGATCGGCCTGTCCGGGTACCGGTTCAGCCGCTTCGGGCCGCGGCTGACGCCGGCGGACCACCGCCGGCGGTGAGCGCTACTGCTGCTGACCCTGCTGTTCGGCGACCTGCTTGTGCACCTCGTCCATGTCCAGGCCCTTGACGGCGGAGACGAGTTCCTCGAGCTGGGTGGCGTTGATCGCGCCGGGCTGGGCGTAGACCAGGACCTTGTCCCGGAAGGCCATCAGGGTGGGGATCGAGGTGATGTTCGCGGCGGCGGCCAGATTGCGCTCGGCCTCGGTGTCCACCTTGGCGAAGACGACGTCCTCGTGCCGTGCGGAAACCTGCTCGTAGACGGGGGCGAACTGCTTGCAGGGGCCGCACCAGTCGGCCCAGAAGTCCACCAGGACGATGTCGTTCTCGGTGAGGGTCGTCTCGAAGTCGGGTTCGGTGATCTCGGTGGTTGCCATCCCCCCACCCTAACCGTGCGGCGGCCGGGTGGATCCGCGGTATCCCCAGGTTGCCAGTGAATGCACAGGCGCCTTCCTCCACAGGGGACCGCCTCCCGCCGGTCCCCCACGGTCGGGCGGATGCCCCCCGGCGGGCGGCAGGCGCCCGTTCCTAGCGTGGCCCTCACCGGCCCCGGCGATCGGGGCCACGACCCCCTGGAGGACGAGATGACGATGACACCGATCCCCCCGAGTCATGGCAAGCGCGGCCCGGCGGGCCCCGGACCGTTGCTGCCCGGGCGCCGCTCGACGGTGATGGTGGTGGTGGAGCGACCGGATCCGGAGGAGGCGTTGCGGGAGTCGATGGACTGGGTCGAGGCGTTCGGGCGGGACTGCGGGCTGGTGCTGGACCCGGAGGCCACGGAGCTCTACGGGGTGGCGAAGGCCGCGGACCTCAAGGACAACCTCAGGCCGCCCCGTGACGGGGCGATCGCCGGGTATCTGGACTTCATCTGCGTGGACGGCGCCTGGCTGCATCCCGGGGACTGCCCGGTGGCCCCGCCGGACTCCAACGGCGCCCCGGCGTGGGCGTGGGCGTACTACCAGGCCGTGATGGGGCTCGACGACGACGCGTTCTGCACGATCTGGGACGTGACGCCCCTGCCCCTCGCGGCGTGAGGACGCCCCCTACCTGGTCTCGGCCCCGATCTCGAGCCCGGGCTCGGGATCGGCCACGGCCTCGACCATCGTCTCCGCGCGCAGCTGGCGGCGGATCATCCATGCGTCCAGGGTCACCAGTGCGGCCACCCCGAGGAACCCCAGGACGCCCAGGCCGATCGCCTGGCCCAGGTCGGCGTCCGGCCCGTGCACACCGCGCCGCTCATCCTGCCAGGGCCACAGCACGCGCAGGCCCCCGGCCATCACACCGGTCAGGAGGGTCAGGGTGAGGGTGTGCCAGTGATGCAGCAGCCACTTCAGGACCTTGACCACGACCGCCAGGCCGATCACCATGCCGAGCATGAACAGGCCCAGATAGGCCAGGTCCCGCTCGTCCACGGCACGCAGCGTCGGCTCGTACAGGCCGAAGGTCAGCAGCAGGAAGGACCCGGACAGCCCCGGCAGCACCAGTGCGGAGACCGCGACGGCGGCGGCGGGCACGATCACGGCCGGGTGGGCCTCCACCGAGGTCGGTGGAAGCGAGACCAGGACGAAGGTCCCAGCGGCGGCCGCCAGCCCCGCGGCCAGGTGCCAGGGGCGCAGGCGCAGGTGGGAGACGTCGTCCTGCGCATCGGCCAGGACGCGGCGGTGCTCCAGGTCGTGGAGGATCATGCGGACGGGCACGGCCACGGAGGCCAGGACCATGCCGAAGAACAGCGCGCGGGTCTGCACCGGGTGGGCGTCCACCGCATCGGCCACGGGACCGGCGGCGGTGAACACGGCGGCCACCATGCCCAGCAGCACCGGCAGGACCACGCGCCAGCGGACCAGGCCCAGCCGGCGCCGCACCCCCGCGCCGCGGTCAGGCCCGGTCACCGCGATCCGCAGGGCGGAGATGAGGTGGGAGGCGGAGTCGATGAGGTCGTGGTAGATGCCGACCACGAGGGCCACCGTGCCTCCGGAGACCCCGGGGACGGTCTCGACGAGGCCGATGAGGGCGCCGCGCACCAGGTTCCCGGGCACGGAGGTCTGACGGTGTCTCGGTCCCGGCGCGTGTTCCGGCTCGGGCTCGACGTGATGGGGCATGGTGGTGCAGTCCTCGGGCAGTGGCGGGCAGGCGTGACGGCGGCAGGGGCCCCGACCACGGTAGCAAGGAGTGCCGGGGCGCTCAGTCGCCCTTGACGTTGACGATCTGGCGCAGGGCGTGCCGGACGGAGACCAGGTCCGCGGAGTCGGCCATGACCCGGTCGATCGGCTTGTAGGCGGCCGGGATCTCGTCCAGGAACGCCTCCGTGTCCCGGTACTCGATGCCGGCCATGGCCTCGCGCAACTGGGCGAGGGTGAAGGTCCGGCGGGCGGCCCTGCGGGAGTAGGAGCGTCCGGCCCCGTGCGGGGAGGAGTTCAGCGAGAGTTCGTTGCCCTTGCCGGCCACCACGTAGGAGGCGGTGCCCATGGATCCGGGGATCAGTCCCGGCTCCCCCGCCGTGGCCCGGATGGCGCCCTTGCGCGAGACCCAGACCTGCCGGCCGAAGTGGTGCTCGGACTCGGTGAAGTTGTGGTGGCAGTTGATCCTCTCCTGCTCCTGCACCGGGGCCCGCATCCAGTCCGAGACCTGGCGCAGGACGCGGTCCATCATCTCCTCGCGGTTGAGCAGCGCGAAGTGCTGGGCCCAGCGCAGCTCGCGGATGTACCGGTCGAACTCCTCGGTGCCCTCGTCCAGGTAGGCGAGGTCCGGGTGCGGCAGGCTGACCCCCGAGCGGCGCGCCCGGGCCGTGGCCACCTGGATGTGGTGCTGGGCGATCCGGTTACCCACCCCGCGGGAACCGGAATGCAGGAACGTCCAGACCCGGTCCTGCTCGTCCACGCAGATCTCGATGAAGTGGTTGCCCGAGCCCAGTGATCCCAGCTGCAGTTCCCAGTTCCCGGCGTAGGAGGCCGGGTCGAGGCCGGCCGCCGCGGCGGCGTCGGCCAGCTCGGACAGTCGCGGGGCCGCCGTCGGGCTGACCGTCCTGTTGTAGTGGCCGGCGCTCAGGGGCACGGCCCGCTCGATGGCCCGCCGCACCGCGGCGCGGTCCTGCGGGAGGTCGGACGCGGAGAACTGGGTGCGCACGGCGATCATGCCGCAGCCGATGTCCACGCCCACGGCGGCCGGGATGATGGTCCCCAGCGTGGGGATGACCGAGCCCACCGTGGCGCCCTTGCCCAGGTGGGCGTCGGGCATCAGGGCCACGTGGGGGTGGATGAACGGCAGCCGGGAGGTGGCGAGGGCCTGCTCGCGGGTCTGTTCGTCCAGCAGGGAGGCCCAGCTGACGAGCCGGTCGGTGATGTGCTCCATGGTCACCATGGTGCCGTGCGGGCCCGGGAAGGCCGAAGGCCCCGGGACCGTGGTGGTCCCGGGGCCTTGGCGCCGTTCACTGGTGGCAGATGAGGGATTCGAACCCCCGTAGGCAATGCCAGCTGATTTACAGTCAGCCCCCTTTGGCCGCTCGGGTAATCTGCCGCGGGCCCTCCCCGGACGCATCCGTGGAGCAGGCGAGAACTCACTTTACCGGAGCCCTGCCCTGATTCTGAAATCCGTGACGGGTAGGCTGGCCACGACACCGGAAACCACCCCCCACGGAAGAGGAGACATGGCCAGCGATTCGACGTTCGACGTGGTCAGCAAGGTCGACAAGCAGGAGGTCAGCAACGCGCTGAACCAGGCCCAGAAGGAGATCGCGCAGCGGTACGACTTCAAGGGCGTCGGCGCGGAACTCGACTTCAGCGGGGAGTCCATCCTGATGAAGGCGAACTCCGAGGAGCGCGTCAAGGCGGTTCTGGACGTGTTCCAGTCCAAGCTCGTCAAGCGCAACATCTCCCTGAAGTCCCTGGACGCCGGCGAGCCGTACGCCTCCGGCAAGGAGTACCGCCTGGAGGCCTCCATCAAGGAGGGCATCGACCAGCCCACCGCGAAGAAGATCACCAAGCTGATCCGTGACGAGGGACCGAAGTCGGTCAAGGCCACCATCCAGGGCGACGAGCTGAGGGTCTCCTCCAAGTCACGGGACGACCTGCAGTCGACCATCGCCCTGCTCAAGGACTTCGAGGACGCCGACCTGCAGTTCATCAACTTCCGCTAGGAGACGCCGTGCTCTACCTGATCACCCCGGACAGCACCGTCTACACCGCCGACATCGAGCTCGGCCTCGCCCTGGCCGATGAGAAGGCCGGCCGACGCCGCCTGGCCGACCTGGACTGGCGGCCGGACCCGGGCACGGTGGAACCGGCACGGCTGCTGGCCCTGGCCCTGCGGCACGGCATCGACGCCCGCCGGGGCCTGGTGGTGCACGGCGGGTTCGTGGCGCAGGCGCTGGAACCCGACCGGCTCAGGGCCGTGCAGCAGAACCACCGGCTGGTGACCCAGCAGCTGGAGTCGATCGCGGACGAGCCCCGGTTCGAGGACCGGGCCTGGTTCCGGCACGAGCGGGCGGTGGCGGAGGAGGCCCGGCAGGCCTCCAACGGCGCCCTGCGCGAGGCCGAGAAGAGGGCGGAGGAGCTGGCCGAGGACCCCGTGCAGGACCACCTGGTCCGGGCCTGGCAGCGCGCCGGAGGGCTGGCCCCGGCCGAGTGACTCAGCCGAGCTGGCGGGCCATGCCCTCCAGCCGCCGGACGCGGTCGCCCATCGGCGGGTGCGTGGAGAACAGCTTCCGCACGTCCCGGAACGGGTTGGCGATCATCAGGTGCGCGGTGGTCTCCAGCCGGGGCTCCTGCGGCAGGGGCGCGGCCTGGATCCCGTGCTCCAGCTTGTACAGGGCCGAGGCCAGTGCCAGCGGGTCACCGGTCAGCTTCGCCCCGTCCTCGTCCGCGTCGTACTCCCGGGTCCGCGAGATGGACATCTGGATCAGGGACGCCGCGATCGGGGCGAGCAGCGACAGGGCGATCAGGGCCAGCGGGTTGACGTTGCGGTTGTCCCGGCCGGCCCCGAAGAACATCAGGAACTGCGCCACCGAGGTGATGACGCCGGCCATGGCCGCCGCCACGGAGGACGTCAGGATGTCCCGGTTGTACACGTGCATCAGCTCGTGCCCGAGCACGCCGCGCAGTTCCCGGGCGTTGAGCATCCGCAGGATCCCCTCGGTACAGCACACGGCGGCGTGCTGCGGGCTCCGTCCGGTCGCGAAGGCGTTCGGGGACGGCGTGGGCGCCACGTAGAGCCGCGGCATCGGCTGGCCGGCCCGGTCGGAGAGCTCGCGGACGATCCGGTACATCTCCGGCTGCTCGGCCTCGGTGACCGGGTAGGCGTGCATGGACCGGATGGCGATCTTGTCGCTGTTCCAGTAGCTGTAGGCGGTGGAGGCCACGCCGATCAGCGCGAAGACCCAGATCCACGCCGCCCGTCCGGTGCCGGCGGCGATCGCGCCACCGATGGCCAGCAGCACGGCGAACATGCCCGCGAACAGCAGGGTCGTCTTCAGTCCGTTGTTGTGGCGGTGCACGCCCACGTCCTCTCGGGTCTCGTGTCCGCTACAACGCAGCCCGGCCCCCGCAGATTCCCCGCGGGGCCGGGCTGCGGAGGCCGGCGGCGATCACTGCGCGCGGCTGATGTCCACCATCTCCTCGCGCGCGACCACCTTGACGCGCTCGCGCTCGACCGGACCGGACTCGGTGGCCGCGGCGCCCAGGGAGAGCTCGTGGGCGTCCAGCTTCAGCCAGCCCTCCCACGTGGTGTACCGGACCCCGCGCTCGGTGAGCAGGTCCAGGATCGACTGCTCGTCCGGGACCTCGGCCGTCCACAGATCGGACTGGTCCTCCAGCAGGCACCCGATCGTCTCCAGGGCATCGCCCTTGGTGTGGCCGATCAGGCCCACGGGGCCGCGCTTGATCCAACCCGAGGTGTAGACACCGGGCACCGGGGTGCCGTTCCCGTCCAGGACCCGGCCGGCGTCGTTGGGGATGACGCCCCGGCGCTCGTCGAAGGCGAGCCCGGGCACCGGGGACCCGTGGTAGCCGATGGCGCGGTAGACGGCCTGGACCGGGTAGTCGGTGTACTCCCCCGTGCCCTTCACGTTGCCGGTGCCGTCCAGTTCCATGCGCTCCATGCGCAGCCCGGTGACCGCACCGTCCTCGCCGAGGACCTCCACCGGTTGCTGCAGGAAGTGCAGGTGCAGCCGGCGCGAGGCCCCGGTGTCCTGTTCCTCGACCAGCCAGTTGGTCAGCGTGCCGACCATGGTCTTGACCTGGTTGTTGGAGGCGGCCGCCTCCTCGGAGGCGGCGTCGAACTCGAAGTCCTCCGGGTAGAGCACGATATCCACGTCCTTCGAGTGCGCCAGCTCGCGCAGCTCCAGCGGGGTGAACTTCACCTGGGCGGGGCCGCGGCGGCCGAAGACGTGCACGTCCGTCACCGGGGAGGCCTTCAGGCCGGCGTACACGTTCTCCGGGATCTCGGTCACCAGCAGGTCATCGGCGTGCTTGGAGAGCATCCGGGCCACGTCCAGGGCCACGTTGCCGTTGCCGATCACCGCGACCTCCTTGGCGGTCAGCGGCCACTCGCGGTCCACGTCCGGGTGGCCGTCGTACCAGGACACGAAGTCGGCGGCGCCGAAGGAGCCCTCGAGCCCGATGCCCGGGATGTCCAGGTCGGCGTCCCGGATGGCACCGGTGGAGAAGACGACCGCGTCGTAGTGGCGGCGCAGGTCCTCCAGGGTCAGGTCGGTGCCGAAGTCCACGTCCCCCAGGAAGCGGATGTCACCGCGGTCCATCACCTTGTGCAGGGCCTTGACGATGCCCTTGATCCGCGGGTGGTCCGGGGCCACGCCGTAGCGGATCAGCCCGTACGGGGCGGGGTAGCGGTCGAACAGGTCGATACTGAGCTCGAAGTCCCGTTCGGCCTTGGTCAGCAGGTCTGCCGTATACACGCCAGCCGGCCCGGCTCCGACGATCGCGAGGCGAAGGGGGCGGTCGGGGGCAGAGGTCACGAAGTGTCCTTCCGTAAGACGAGAGAGCAGACAGCACTCCAGTCTATCCTCCGGGCGACGGCGAGGGGCGGTGACGTGCACCTCCGTGGTGCAGGTCACCGCCCCTGGGTGGTGAGAACCGGGGGATCAGGCGCGCATGCCGGCGATGGCGCCGGAGGCACGGGAGTGCGCGGTGGCCGCGGTGTCGTCGTTCTTCTCCATCAGCTCACGGGCCTGCACGACCAGGGCCCGCACGGCGTCGGCGGCCTCGAGCCACTTCTGCTCGACCATGTCGTAGTCGGCGTCGTTGTCCGTGGCCTGGTAGTTGGAGGCGACGTAGTTCTTCTGGGACTCGCGGTCACCGATGATGCCCTCGATGCGGCCGGTGATGGCGGCGACCTCGGCCTCGTAGGAGGCGGCTGCGCCGGAGTCGTAGGAGATGGTGCTCATGGGTCATGGTCCTTTCGGGGGTCGGGTGGGAGGGGCGAGGGGTGCGCCGGGCGGCTCAGCGGCCCATCGGGAAGTCGACCGGCTGGGCCTCGGCGTCCGAGGTCATCGTCTCCTCCTGGTCGACGTAGGACTTGTACATCTCGCCCTGGCCGACGTTGATCAGGCCCAACGCCTCGTACAGCTTCTTCTCGCAGGCGTCGACCTCGACCATGAAGTTGTTGTAGGCCACGGCACCGGAGCCCTTGAAGGTGTGCTTGAGCTGCTCCACGGCGTTCTCGAGGTTCACGACCTCGGCGAGCAGCTGCTCCCCGGAGTCACCGGAGTCCTGCATGGACTTGTGGAAGACGTCGATGTCCGTCATCTCGAGCTTCATGAGCTGGTTCATCCCCTTGGGTGTCATAGGCCCGGTGGCCCCGTGGCGTGTGGTCCCATCCTCCGAGCCCGGGCCGGGGAGAGTCAACCGGCCCCGATGGGGAGAACTACCCATGTCCGGCCGGTATGGGGTGTCCGTCCGGGGCCGCCGGGACTGGAATGATAGGCAGGGTCGGTGACGGGACACGAGAGGGGGATCGCAGCCCATGGCGATGGACTTCGACGCGCAGCTGATCGAATCGGTGGAGGTGCGCCGGAACCGGCTGACGTCCGCCTTCCTCTTCGGCGCCAACCCCACCGAGCGGCGCTGGCGGGAACGGACCCGGGTCCTCGTCTACGGCGTGGTCACCGCGGCCCTGGCCTGCGCCCTGTGCGTGGCGATCTCCTTCGTGGTCATGGTCATCACCAACTGGCAGGACGAACGTGCCGAGCGCGAACAGCGCCAGAGCCAGTCCCTGAACGCCGCCCCCTCCTCCTCCCCGTTGCCCGGAAGGTCCTGACGTGCCCCACCCCTACACGCGCATCTCCCTGTCCGGCGAGCGCCGCAACGCGGACCTGCTGCTGCCCTCGGACACCCCCGTCGGGGCGCTGATGCCGCAGATCCTCGACGTGCTCGACGACCGGCCCCGGGAGTCCCTCGGCGCGAAGGTGCTCGTGCGCTCCGACGGGGACACCGTGCCCGCCGTGCAGACCTTCGCGGAGGCCGGGGTGCTCGACGGCGAGCGCCTCGCACTGGTCTCGCAGACCGAGGCCCCGCCGGCCCCGATCATCTACGACCTCAACGACACCGTCTCCGATGCCACCGACGCGGTGCCCGGACGCTGGTCGGACACCTACCGGTTCCTCGTCTGCGGGGTGCTCGCCGCCCTCGGGGCCTGGCTGGCCGTCGTCGGGCTGCTGGACCGCTTCCTGGCCGAGGACGCCTGGACCGGGTGGGCCTGCTTCGGCGTGGCCGCCGTGCTGCTCGTCACCGGCGCGTCCCTGGCCGCCCCGGGACGGATGCGGGCGGTCGCCGGGACCCTGACCGGCACCGGGGCGCTGTTCGCGGCCACCGGGCTCGTGCGCCTGGGACTGGACACCCCATGGCTGGCGGTGGGCCTGGGGGCGCTGACCGCGCTCGTGCTCGGGTTTCTCGGGTTCGTGGTCCGCCGGCCCCTGTCCATGTTCATCGCCGCCGCCGTGACCGGGGGGCTCACCCTGACCTGGGCGGTGGCCCCGGCGGTCGCCGCGTGGGCCATCGGCGGCAGGGACGCGGAGGTGACCGTCGGCGCGGCGGGCATCGCCGGGGTCGTCACGCTGCTGGTGCTGGGCCTGCTGCCGACGATCGCCCTGGGCGCCTCCGGGCTGGCCGGGCTGGACGACGGCCAGGCCGGCGGCCGGCCGGTGCTGCGCACGGACGCCCGGCGGGCCATCGAATCGGCCCACGGCGGGTTGATCGCCAGCGCCGTCGCGTGCGCGGTGTCCCTGGCGCTGGCCGTGTGGCTGGTGGGCACCGACACCCGCGGGCACGCCTTCTCGCTGCCGATGCTGGCGTTCCTGGCCCTGGCCGTCGGGCTGCGGGCGCGGTCCTTCCCGCTGGCGGCCCAGCGCATCCCGCTGTACCTGGCCGCCGCGACCGGGGTGCTGGCCCTGGTCCGGCTGGCCGTCGACTTCCTGCCCGAGGCCGACGCCGTGTTCCTGGTGGTCCTGCTCGGCCTCGCCCTGCTGACCGGTTCCGGTCTCTCGGTGACCCTCCCGGAACACGCGCAGGCCCGGGTGCGCCGCACCGGGGACACCCTCGAGGGCCTGGCCCTGTTCGCCGTCATCCCGCTGCTCATCGGCTACTTCGGGATCTACGCCTCACTGTTGGAGACCTTCTGATGACCCGCCTGAACGATCCCTGGACCGACGCCGGCCCCCTCCCGGACCGCCCCCTCCCCGGTTCCGCAGACGCCCGGTGGTCCACCCCGGTGGACCTGCGGTCCGACGTGGCCCGCGGCCAGGACGACCCGCTGACCGGTTTCGAGCCGGTCGCCGATCGGGCGGCCCGGCAGTACGCCCGCCGGCCAGCCCTGTCCCTGTGGGCCCGCTCGGCCCGCGCGCTGGGCGCCCTGTTCCGGCACGACCCGACCCCGGAGCGGATGGCCGCCCACGCCCGGGTGATCCAGGCCCCGGTCACCACCGGGCGCCGGATCGCGGTGGTGTCCCTGCGCGGCGGCGCCGGCAAGACCACGGTGAGCGCCATGATGGCCCGGACCTTCGCGGCGCTGCGCCCCGAGCCGGTGGCCGCCGTGGACCTGGATCCCGCCCTGGGCTCCCTCGGGCTGCGCCTGGGCAGCACGACCCTGTCCGTGCCCGCCCCCGGCGCGGACCAGCTCGCGGCCGAACTGTCCGCGATGACCTCGGCCACCCTCGAGGAGGTGGGCTCCCGGATGGCGGTGTCCGGGGAGGACCTGTTCCACACCGGGCCCCGGGTGGCCGGCCACCCACTGGGCGACGCGGCGACCACCGCGCTGTTCTCCGGCCTCTCCCGGTACTTCCCCGTCACGGTCCTGGACTGCCCCACCGGGCCGCAGTCCCCGGACGCGGCCGCGGCGCTGGCCCGCAGCCACGCCGCCGTGTTCGTCACGCCGGCCACCCCCGCGGGCATCGACGAGGCCACCGGGTACCTGCGGCACTGGCGGGAGGACCCGTTCCTGTCCTCGGTGCCGGTGGCGGCCGCCGTCGTCGCCACCGACGCGGCCGGGGTCCTGGACCCGCTCGCCCAGGCCGCGGCCCTGAGCCGGGTGGGCGTGCTGTCCGTGGCCCTGCGCCACGACCGGCACCTGGCCACCGGGGTGGGGGTGTCCCTGCCACTGACGCGTCCGGAGAACCGGATGGCCGTGGCCGAGCTGTCCGGCCGTGTCCTGGGCCTGGCGAACGGGGCCGGTCCGGCGCGGGGAGGGCACCGGTGAGCCAGAAGGTCGTCCACCGCCCGGCGCGGACGTCCGCGCCGGCACGCCGGTTCCGGCCGTTCTCGATCGAGGGCCCCCAGCCGGTCGACCCCGCGGCCGCCGAGGCCGGGGGCGGCAGCATCATGACGATCCTGCCGATGCTCGCCGCCGGCGGTTCGATGATGGTGATGATGACGTTCCGGCAGAGCCCGTTCGCCGCCGTGGGCGCCATCGCCATGATGGTCTCGGTGGTGGTGGGCGTGGCCATGTTCATCTCCACACGGGGCAAGGCCAACCGGCAGCGCACCATCCTGCGGGACACCTACACCCGGTACCTGGAGCGCACCCGCGCGAGGCTGCGGGACGAGGAGATCGAGGCGCAGCAGGCCGCCCGGACCGCCAGCCCGCCGCCGGCCGCCCTGTTCGACATCGTCCGGGACCCGGCCCGGCTCTGGGAGCGGCGCCGCTACCACGAGGACTTCCTGCGCTGCCGCATCGGTTCGGGGCACCTGCCCACCCGGGACATCGGCGTGAACCTGCTGGAGACCGCCACGGCCATCCAGGACGAGTTCATGGTGCGCGAGGCCGAGGTGCTCCAGCGCCGCTTCGAGGCCGCCCCGCACATGCCGGTCACCGTGCCGCTGGACTCGGCCGGGAACATCTCCGTGGTGGGCCCGCGCGAGTTCGTCCTGCAGGTGACCCGGTCCCTGCTGACCGGTGCCGCGGCCCTGCAGTCCCCCGAGGACCTGCGGATCGCGGTCATCACGCCCCGTCACCGGCGCCCGGACTGGGACTGGCTCGAACTGCTCCCCCACCTGGACGACACCTCCGCCCAGCACTTCACCGGCGCGGTCAAGCTCATCGCCCCGGACGCGGGCTCGTTGCTGGAACTGCTCGACGCCGACCTGCAGTACCGCTCCAAGGCCGCCGGGGAGAACACCCGGTTCGGCACCGAGCTCACCTCCGGCCCGCCCACCCTGTCCCGGCTCGTGGTGGTGGTGGACGGTTACGGCGCGGACGCCCAGGACCTGGACTTCGGCGACTCCCACTTCAGCCTCCAGGCCCGGGGCATCACCGCCCTGCACCTGTGCGCCGACCGGTTGCAGGAACCCTCCGAGGTCTCCCTGCGCCTCACCGGCCAGGGCCCGCGCCCGGACGGCCGGACCGGTTTCCTGCTGGAGGACCGGACCCGGGACCAGGGCAGCCCCGAGCGCACCGAGGGCGGGCTGGACCCGCTGGACGAGCACACCGCGGCCGGGATCGTCTCCGAGCTGGCGCCCCTGCGGCTCTCCCTGGACTCGCTCGAGCGCACCGGGGCGGAGACCGCCGCCTCACGGTCCTTCCTGCAGATGCTGGAGCTGTCCCCGCAGCTGGACCGGGCCGACGTCGAGCGGCTGTGGCAGCCGCGTCCCCACGCGGACTTCCTGCGGGTTCCCCTGGGGCCGGACGAGAAGGGCAAGCCGGTGCTGCTGGACCTGAAGGAGGCCGCTCAACTGGGGATGGGCCCGCACGGGCTCTGCGTGGGCGCCACCGGCTCCGGCAAGTCCGAGATGCTGCGCTCGCTGGTCTTCGGCCTGCTGGCCACCCACTCCCCCGAGGTGCTGGCCATGGTGCTGGTCGACTTCAAGGGCGGGGCCACCTTCGCCCCGTTCGAGGGCGCCCCGCAGGTCACCGGCATCATCACCAACCTCTCGGACGACCTGACCCTGATCGAGCGCGTCTACGCCTCCCTGAACGGGGAGATCCTGCGCCGGCAGGAGGTGCTGAGGTCCGCGGGGAACATCGCCAACATCACCGACTACCAGATCCACCGCGAGGAGCAACTGGCCTCGGGCCGGCAGGACAGGCCGCTGCCGCCGCTGCCCCACCTGGTCGTCATCATCGACGAGTTCGGCGAACTGCTCACGGCCCGCCCGGACTTCATCGACCTGTTCCTGTCCATCGGGCGCATCGGCCGGTCGATCGGCGTACACCTGCTGCTGAGCTCCCAGCGCATCGAGGCCGGCAAGCTGCGCGGTCTGGAGACCTACCTGTCCTACCGGATCGGGTTGCGCACCCTCTCGGAGTCCGAGTCCCGCACGGTGCTGGACACCCCGGACGCCTTCCACCTGCCCCCGCTGCCCGGGTACGGCTACCTCAAGGTGGACACCACCGTGTACTCGCGGTTCAAGGCCGGCTATGTCTCCGGCCCGATGGAGGACGAGGTGTTCGAGGACGAGGCCGAGGTCCCCGACCCGGCGGACGAGGTCCCGCCCGTGCTGCGGGCCACGGACTACGCCCTCGTGCTCGAGGAGGCCCGCACCGCCGCGGGGACCGGCGGGGCCGCCCCGGCGGGGTCCGTGACGCAGGACGGCCCGGCCCGCCGCACCACCGGACCCACGGTGATGTCCACCATGATGGACACCCTGCGCACCTTCCCCCGTTCGGTGCAGCCGATCTGGCTGCCGCCGCTGCCGCCGGCCATCACCCTGGACCAGGCGGTGGGCGAGCCGAGGAACACCGGCGACGGACTGCGGCTGCCCGCCGGCGGCGACCTCACCGTGCCCATCGGCCTGCTCGACGACCCGGCCCGCCAGTGGCAGGGATTGTGGGAGATCGACTTCACCGCCGGCTCCGGCAACCTGCTGGTCCACGGCGGCCCGCAGTCCGGCAAGTCGACCACGCTGCGCACCCTGGTCGGCGCGCTGGCGCTGACCCACTCCCCGCACCAGGTCGGCATCTACTGCGTCGACCTGCTCGGGGCCGGGATGCTGCCCCTGCAGCAGCTGCCGCACGTGGGCGGGGTGGCCATCCGCACCAACCGGGAGGTCATCACCCGCACGGTGGACGAGGTGGCGGGCATGCTCGCCCACCGCGAGCGCATCTTCGAGCAGTACGCCATCGACTCCCTGCCGACCATGCGCAGGATGCACGCCGAGGGCCGCCTGCCCGAGCTGCCCAGCGCGGACATCTTCCTGGTGGTCGACGGCCACGGCCAGTTCGCCGAGGAGTTCGAGGAGCTCGTGCCCAAGGTCACCGCGATCATGACCCGCGGCGGCGGCTACGGCATCCACGTGGTCACCACGGTGAGCCGGAACAACGAGGTCCGCTCCACCCACCAGTCCTTCTTCACGCACCGGCTGGAACTGCGCCTGACCGATGCCGGCGAGTCCACGATCGACCGCAGGCTGGCGGACAACGTCAATCCGGAGGCCCCCGGGCGCGCCCTGACCCCGGCCGGGCTGCAGGCCCACGTGGCCCTGCCGCGGATCGACGGCCGGGCCGAACCCGGTTCCGTCACCGACGGGCTCAGGGAGCTGGTCGGCCAGGTCGGGTCCTTCACCACCGGTTCGGCCATGAAGGTCCGGGTGCTGCCGGGCGTCGTCGAGGCCGCAACCTGCCCCACGCCCGAACGGCAGGGCCTGCTCCCGCTGGGGCTGCGCGAACTGGACCTAGGCACCGAGTGCCTCGACCTGGAGCACAAGGACCGCAACCTCATCGTCATGGGCGACGAGGAGACGGGCAAGACGAACCTGCTGCGCAACGTCATCCGCCGCTTCACCGCCACCCACACCGACGAGGAGCTGTTCTTCGTGGTCTGGGACCCGCGGCGGGTGCTCGGTGACGAGGTCCCGGAGGACTACCTGGGCGGTTACGCCACCAACGCGGCCGTGGGCGCCCAGCTGACCAACGCCGTGCTGCAGGAGATCAAGAAGCGCCAGGACCCCGGCCAGGACCAGTCGGTCCCCCAGCGCCGCGCCCGGATGGTCGCCCTGATCGACGACTACGACATCCTCACCGTCGGCGGGGGCCAGTCCCCGCTGGCGCCGCTGGTCCCGTTCATCCCGATGGCCGCCGAGCTGAGGATGAACTACGTGCTGACCCGGCGCGTGCGCGGGTCCTCCCGCGGCATGTACGAGACCTTCTTCTCCACCCTGCGGGACAACGGGACCTCCGCGCTGATCCTGTCCGGGGACAAGGGCGAGGGCAGCCTCATCAACGGCGTCAAGGCGCGCAGGCTGCCCCCGGGGCGCGGCCAGCTGCTCGTCACGGGCAAGCCCGTCATGACGGTCCAGACCTTCTACGACGGCGCCTCGCAGTGACCACGGCCCAGCGTCCCGTCACCCCGGGCGGGCTGGCCTACGGGGCGGGGGCCTACCTGTTCTGGGGCGGGCTGCCGCTGTACGTGGCCGCCACGGCCCCGGCGACCGCGCTGGAAGTGGTCCTGGTCCGCATCGGCTTCACCCTGGTCACCTGCGCCGTGCTGCTGTTCGCCCTGCGTCGCTGGCACGAGGTCGGCCGGCTCCTGGGCAGCCCGGGCCGCCTGGGAGCCACCACCCTCGCCTCGGTGCTCATCGGCGCGAACTGGGCCATCTACACCTACGCGGTGGTCTCCGGGCAGACCCTGGAGGCGGCGATGGGCTACTTCATCCTGCCTCTCGTGTCCGTCCTGGCTGGCGTGGTGATGTTCGGCGAACGGTTGCGCCCGGCCCAGTGGGTGTCTGTGGGCCTGTCCGTGGCCGCGGTAGCGGTCATGGTGGTCGGTCACGGGTCCTTCCCCTGGCTCGCGGTGGGCCTGGCCCTGAGCTTCGGGGGCTACGGGATCGCCAAGAACCGGCTCGGGGTCTCCGTGAACCCGGTGTCCTCGCTCGCCGCCGAGACCGTGGTCCTGGTCCCCGTGATGGCGGCCGGTGTCTGGTGGCTGTCCGCATCGGGCCGGCTCACCCTGCTCTCCGAAGGTGCCGGTCATTTCTGGATCCTGGCCGCCTCCGGACTGGTCACGGCCATCCCGCTGATCCTCTTCGGTGCCGCCGCCGGGCGCCTGCCGCTGTCCGTGATGGGCATGCTGCAATACCTGACCCCGGTGATCCAGTTCCTCGTGGCGCTGCTGGTCTTCGGTGAGGAGATGACCGCCGGCCGGTGGGCCGGGTTCATCCTCGTCTGGTGTGCCCTGCTGGTGCTCAGCTGGGACTCGCTGCGGGCCGCACGGCGGCAGCCGCGGGGGTGATCCCGGGCCCGGGCAGCCCGGGCGGGGATCACCCCGCGGCGTCGCGGACGACCGCCTCGAGCACGTCCATCGCCTCGAGCAGCAGGTCCTCGCCGATCACCAGCGGCGGCAGCAGCCGGATGACGTTGCCGTAGGTCCCGGCGCTGAGGATCACCACGCCCTGGGACCGGCAGCCGGCGATGATCCCCTGCACGATCTCCGCGTCCGGCTCACGGGTGCCGGGCCGCACGAACTCCATGGCGAGCATGGCGCCGCGGCCGCGGACGTCCCCGATCACGCCCGTCTGGGCGGCCAGGGCCTCCAGGCGGGGACGGACGATCTCCTCGATCCGCCGGGCCCGGCCGCTCAGGTCCTCCTGGCGCATGGTGGCGATCGCGCCGAGGGCGGCCGCGCAGGCCACCGGGTTGCCGCCGTAGGTGCCGCCCAGGCCACCGCCGTGGACGGCGTCGAGCAGTTCGGCCCGGCCCACCACGCCGGCCAGCGGCAGGCCTCCGGCCATGCCCTTGGCCACGGTGATGAGGTCCGGGACGATCCCCTCGTGCTCCGCGGCGAACCACGCCCCGGTGCGGCAGAACCCCGTCTGCACCTCGTCGGCGATGAACACGATGCCCTGCTCGCGGGCGTACTCGGCCAGTCGCGGCAGGAAGCCGGGCGCCGGGACGATGAACCCGCCCTCACCCTGGACCGGTTCGATAACGATCGCCGCGACGTTCCGGCCGCCGAGCTGGCTCTGCATCATCCGGATCGCGCGCTCCGCGGCCTCGTGGCCGGTGATCTGCGGGTTCTCCTCGCGGAACGGATAGCTCATCGGGGCCCGGTAGACCTCCGGGGCGAAGGGGCCGAACGTGGTCCCGTCCCCGCCCTTGTAGGGCGCGTTCTTGGCGGTGAGGGCCATCGTGAGGTTGGTCCGGCCGTGGTAGCCGTGGTCGAAGGCCACGACGGCGGAGCGGCCGGTGGCGATGCGGGCGATCTTGACGGCGTTCTCCACGGCCTCCGCACCCGAGTTGAACAGCACGGCCTTCTGGGCGTGGTCCCCCGGGCTCACCTCGACCAGGGCCTCGCAGACGGCCACGTACCCCTCGTAGGGCGCGACCATGAAGCAGGTGTGGGTGAAGTGCCCGACCTGCTCCCGCACGCCCTCGACCACGGCGGGGGCCGAGGCGCCGACGCTCGTCACGGCGATGCCGGACCCGAGGTCGATGAACGCGTTGCCGTCCACGTCCACCAGGATCCCGCCGTCGGCGTCCTGGACGTAGAACGGCTGCCCGGAGGACACCCCGGCGGCCACCACCCGCTCGCGCCGGGCGGCCAGGGCCGCGGAGCGCGGGCCCGGCAGGTCGGTGGTCAGGGTGCGATGCTGGTCCAGGCGGTACTCGATGGTCATGACGACGAGCGTAGTGGCGCCGCCCACGGCAGAGATAGGGCGGGGCTCCACGGCACCCCGGTCCGCGGAGCGCACCCGGCGGGGCGCCGGCCGGCGCGGGGCCGGGGCCGGCCGGTCGGGGCCGGAGCCTAGACTGAGGACCATGTCTGCCGAACCCCTCTTCCTCGCCCGCTTCAAGGACCTCGTCCCCGCCCACCTGGACGCCCCGTGGTCACCCGAGGACGGCCTGGAGGCCGGTGAACTGGACGCCCTGCTGTCCGCCTCGCCCGCCGCGCAGGCCGCGCGGGCCGCCGGCGGCACCTTCCGCGTCCCGCTGGCGCTCTACGAGTTCCACCAGGCCCTGGGCAACTGCCCGGACCTGTTGGAGACCGGGCACTTCTTCTGGGACGCCGACGAATTGGACGTCCGGGACGGGTACCTGATGTTCCTGGAGGATGCCGAGGAGAGCACCGTCTGGGGGCTGCCGGTCGCGGACGTCTCCCTGCCGGACCCGCTGGTCTGGCGCCGCACCACCGGGGCGGACGAGGAGCACGGCGAGTGGAGTTGCGAGGGCGGCACCTTCAGCGAGTTCACCCTGGACCTGCTGGAGTGGACCTTCGAGGAGGAGGGCGAGGACGCGTGATCCCGTCCCACGCCCCCGAAGGGTATGTCTGCCCGTTCTGCGGCCTGGTCGACGGCGACGTGTCCGACCCGGACAACCGCTGCGAGCTCGAGGACCTCGTCTACCAGGACGAGGACGTGATCGTGTTCATCGCGGTGGACGGCTTCGGGCCGTACGAGGGGCACGCGATGATCTCCCCGGCCCGGCACTACGAGACGCTCTACGAGCTCCCGGACCACGTGCTGCAGAGGATCGCGCTGATGGCCCGTCACGTGGCCCTGGCCATGAAGCGGGCTTGGGGGCCGGAGGGCATCTCCACCCGCCAGCACAACGAACCGGCCGGGAACCAGCACGTGTGGCACTACCACCTGCACGTGTTCCCGCGCTGGAGTGACGACATGCTCTACCGCCAGATGCGGCACGCCGTCGAGCCGGAGGTCCGGGCCCTGAAGGCCCGGGAGCTCGCCATCACCCTGGAGGACGTGCTGGCTCAGGCGTCGCGGCGCACCACGTAGTCGGCGAAGGCCTCGAGGGCGTCCTTCACGGGCGAGTCCGGCAGGGGGGCCAGGGCGGCACGGGCGTCGTCGGCCCAGCCGCGGGTGATCTCCCACGCGGACTCGATCACCGGGTGCGCGGCCACGGCAGCCACGGCGGTGGCCAGCTGCTCGTCCGTGTCCAGCGGCCCGTCCACCAGCTCCAGCGCGGACCGGGCCGCGGCGTCCCCGCGGGCGGCCTCCTGGCGCAGCAGCAGCACCGGCAGGGTGGGCACCCGCTCCTTGAGGTCGGTGCCGGGGACCTTGCCCGAGGTGGCCGAGGCGCTGGTCAGGTCGATCACGTCGTCGGCCAGCTGGAACGCCATGCCGACCTTCTCGCCGTAGTCCTCCAGCGTGTCCACGGTGGCCTCGTCGGCGCCGCCGAAGAAGGCGCCCAGGCGGCCGGCCGCGGCGATGAGCGACCCGGTCTTGCCGGAGATCACGCGCAGGTAGTGCTCCAGGGGGTCCTGGTCCTGTTGCGGGCCCACGGTCTCCCACAACTGGCCCATCACGAGCCGCTCGAAGGTGCGGGCCTGGATGGCCACGGCCTCGGGCCCGAGCGAGGCCATCAGCTGCGAGGCCCGGGCGAAGATCAGGTCCCCGGCCAGGATGGCCACGGAGTTGCCCCACAGCTCGTGGGCGGCCGGTGCCCCGCGGCGCACGGGCGCCTCGTCCATGACGTCGTCGTGGTACAGGGTGGCCAGGTGCGTCAGTTCCATCACGACGGCGGCCGAGCGGACCGCCGCGGACACCTCGCCGACCTGCCCGGTGCCGACGCCGGGGTCGCCCAGCAGGGAGGACAGCACGGTCAGCAGGGGACGGACGCGCTTGCCGCCGGCCTCCAGCAGGTGGCGGCTGGTCAGGTCGGCCAGCTGGTCGGCGTTCGCCACGGCCTCGGCGAGCTCCTGCTCGACCCGGTCCAGGGCGGTCGCCACCGTGGCCAGCAGCTCGCCGTTCTCGGCCAGGCGCTCGAAGCCGGGCGGCAGCGCGAGGCTGCCCACGGAGACGTCGGGTTCAGGAGAGGTCACCGGGACAGCCTATCCAACCTTCACCTCGCGGGAGGCATCGGGCCCCAGCGTGGTGGCCGCCGGGACCGCGGACTCCAGCAGCCGCACCAGCCGGTCCACCGGCGCGGTGCCGTCCGCGTCCACCAGGTTCGCCATCACCTGCACCACCCGGCGCAGCATCGCCGGTGTCCGCATGCCGGTGGCCAGGGCGGCCCTGAGCACGGCGGGGTGGCCGATGAGCCGGGCGAACGAGGACCCCAGGGCGAAGTGCCCGCCCCACGTCTCGTGGGTGAGCAGCGGGTACCGGGCGAGCTCGGCCTCGCGGCCGGCCGGCGTGGCGCGCCGCAGGGCGCTCACGGTGACGTCCGCGGCCAGCCGCGCGGCCTCCATGGCGAAGGAGATGCCCTCCCCGTTGAAGGGGGAGACCATGCCGGCCGAGTCCCCCACCAGCAGCATCCCGGGCACGTGCTGCGGGGTGCGGTTGAAGCCCATCGGCAGGGCCGCGCCCAGGATCCTCGACTCCCGGGTCTGCTCGCTCAGCCCCCAGGTCTCGGTCAGGGCCCCGCTCCAGTCCTTGAGGATGGCGCGGTAGTCGAGCTTGCCGAACTGCGGGGAGGTGTCCAGGATGCCGAGCCCCACGTTGACGGTGCCGTCCCCCAGGGGGAACAGCCAGCCGTAGCCGGGCAGCAGGTTGCCGTCCGCGTCCGGGAGCTGCAGCCAGGACTCCATCCACTCGTCGTCGTGGCGCGGGGAGGAGTAGTAGGCGCGCACGGCCACGCCCATGGGCCGGTCGTCGCGCTTGGACAGCCCGGCCGATACGGCGGTGCGGGTCGAGTTGCCGTCCGCGGCGATCACCACGTCGGCGTGGAAGTCACGGGACTCGCCGGTCTTCCGGCCCCGGCCGTCCAGCAGCTCGGCGCGCAGCCCGGTCACGGTGCCGGCCCCGTCCCGCAGCACCGAGCTCACCGAGTGGCGCTCCAGGATGGTGGCGCCGGCGGCGCGGGCGTGGGCGGCGAGGAGTTCGTCGAAGTCGTTGCGGGTGCGCACCAGGGCGTAGTCCGGCCAGGTGTCCGTCTGGGGCCAGGGCACCTCCACGGCGCGGCCCCCGGCCACCAGCCGCAGGCCCCGGATGCGCTGCCAGCCGTCCTCGGGGGCGTGGGCGAGGCCCATCAGGTTCATCTCGCGCACCGCCTGCGGCGTCAGCCCGTCCCCGCAGACCTTCTCCCGCGGGTAGGCGGTCTTCTCCAGGACGATGACCTCGACGCCGGCGCTCGCCAGGTGCCAGGCCGCCGTCGCCCCGGCCGGGCCACCCCCGGCGATCAGTACCCGGGTTCTCGTTGCAGGTTCCACCCGGCCATTCTCCCAGACCGGCCGGACCCTGCCGGGCCGGTAGGCTTGACGGGTCATGAACACCCCCGGTATTGGGGCGCCCCCACCGCGACTGGCGTCCGTCACCTCCGCCCGCCCCGTCCCCGGGGGCGCGGCCCTGGCGGACCTGCTGGTCTCCGGCGACGAGTGCGCCTGGATCCGCTTCGGTGAGGGGATGGTCGGACTCGGCACCGCCGCCCGGTTCACCACCACCGGGCCCGGCCGCTTCGACGCCGCCCGGCGCTGGTGGATGGCCGCCACGGCCGCGGAGGCCGCGGACACGTCCCGGACCACCCTGCCCGACGCCGGCCTGCCCCGCCGTGCCCCCCTCGCCTTCGCCGCGTTCGCCTTCGCCGACGACAGCCCCGCCGACTCGGTCCTCGTGGTCCCCGAGTTCGTCGTCGGGTCCACGGGAGGCCGGACCTGGCTGTCCTGGCAGGTGGACCTCGACTCCCCCGAGTACGCGGCGCGTGCGGCCGCCGGCTGGCGCCCCGGCGTCCGGGAGGCCGAGGAGCGTCTGGCCGCCCTCCTCGCGGCCCCGGCCCGCCCCCGGCCGGCCACCGCCGCCCTCGAGCTCACCGAGGGCGCCATCTCCGCGGACGGGTACCGCGAGGCCGTCGCCCGCGGGGTGCGGGAGATCGAGGCGGGGACCCTGACGAAGCTCGTCCTGGCCCGGGACGCCGTGGTCACCGGTGCCGTCGACGTCCCGCAGGTGCTGCGCACCCTGACGGAGCAGTACCGGGACTGCTGGACCTACTCGGTGGGCGGGCTCATCGGGTCCACGCCCGAGATGCTCGTCAAGGTGGACGGCGACACGGCCCGGGCCCGCGTGCTGGCCGGCACCCTGGACCGCGACGGCGCGCCGTCCGGCGCGGACGGCGCCGACCACGCCCGCCGGCACCTCGTCGAGGACCGCAAGCAGCGTCACGAGCACCGCCTGGCCGTCGACTCCCTGACGGAGCGTCTGCGGCCCTTCACCACGGCGCTCGAGGCCCCCGAGGAGCCGTTCGTCCTCGAGCTGCCCAACGTCTGGCACCTCGCCACGGACGTCACGGCGCGGCTGGTGGGCGCGGACGGCGTCCGGCGCACCGGGCCCGGTGCCCTGGCGCTGACCGAGGTGCTGCACCCCACCGCGGCCGTGTGCGGCACCCCGCGGGACGCCGCCGCCGCGCTCATCCACCGGCTCGAGGCCGAGGAGCACGGCCTGGACCGGGGCCTCTACGCCGGTCCCGTGGGCTGGCTGGACGGCAACGGCAACGGCGAGTTCGGCATCGCGCTGCGGGGGGCGGTCGTCGAGGACGAGCACACGGTGCGCCTCTACGCCGGTTGCGGGATCGTGGCCGCCTCGGACCCGGCGGCCGAGCTGGCCGAGACCGGTGCGAAGATGCGGCCCATGCTCCAGGCCCTGGGCCTGCGCGCCGGGGCCGTCCCGTCCGAGCTCAGTCCGCCAGCCGGCCCGGGGCGTGCTCGAAGATGACCGACGTGTTCGTGGCCGCCACCTCCTCGCGCACGCTCAGGGTCTCGGACACCAGCGTGCGCAGGGCGGCGGCGTCCTGCACCGCCACGTGCAGCAGGAAGTCCCGGTCCCCCGAGACGAAGTACACGCGCTGCGTGGCCGGCAACCGCTCCAGGTAGTCCTGGAACCGCTTGAGCCCGGCCCGGGCGTGGGAGTGCAGGCGGATCGAGATCAGCGCCTCGAGCCCCAGGCCCAGCACCACCGGGTCCACGGTGGCGTGGAAGCCCGAGATGGCGCCGGAGGCCACGAGTGCCCGGACCCGCTTGTGGCAGGTCGACTCCGCGATCCCCACCCGCGTGGCCAGCTCGCTGAAGGGCATCCGGCCGCTGCGCTGCAGGACCCGCAGCAGGGCCAGGTCGATCTCGTCGGGCACGGTGGAATCCTTCGATTTCTGGGCGGAACGCGAGGATTCCGCCGTTGTCACCCCCAGACTAGGTGAGATCTGTCACGCTGGTCAGCATGAACACTGCACTCGTCATCGGCGCTGGAATCGTGGGCCTCAGCACGGCCTGGCATCTGCAGGAACGGGGCGTGGACGTCACGGTCCTGGACCGGGAGGGCGTGGCCGCCGGGTCCTCGTGGGGCAACGCCGGCTGGCTCTCCCCCGGCAAGACCATCCCCCTCGCCGAGCCCGGGCTGTGGACCTACGGCCCCACCGCGCTGCTGGACCCGGACGCCGCCCTGCACGTCCCGGCCCGCTGGGACCCGGCGACGTGGTCCTTCTTCGCCCGGTTCATGGCCCACGCCAGCCACCGGACCTGGGACCGGACCATGGCGGCCCTGACCCCGATCGACCGGATGGCCCTGGAGGCCTTCGACGAGCTGACCGGTTCGGGGGTGGACTCGTGGACGCGCGAGGGGCCGTTCATCGTGGGGTTCACCGAGGAGCGCCACGCCACCGGCTTCCTGCGCGAGGTGGAGGGCGTCGTCCGGCACGGGCAGGACGTGCCGCTCGAGCGGGTGGAGCACCCCCGCGAGCTGGCCCCCCAGCTCTCCGACGCGGTCGGCGTGGTCTACCGCCTGGACGGCCAGCGGTTCATCGAGCCCGGGCCCTTCGTCCAGGCCCTGGCCGACTCCGTGGTGGCCCGGGGCGGGACCCTGCGCACCGACGCCGAGGTCACCTCGATCACGACCGGCGGGGCCCATCCCGGCGTCGTGCTCTCCACGGGCGAGGCGCTGGGCGCGGACGCGGTGGTCGTGGCCACCGGCGCCTGGCTGCCGAGGCTGGTGCGTGGCCTCGGCGTGAAGGTGCGCGTCCAGGCCGGCCGCGGCTACTCGTTCACGGTGGCCACCGAGCAGCCGGCGCGGCACTCGGTGTACCTGCCGTTCCAGCGCATCGCCTGCACGCCGTACCAGGGGCGGTTCCGGATCGCCGGCACCATGGAGTTCCGCGGGCCCGACGAGCCGCTGCAGCCCCGCCGGATCCAGGCGATCGTCAACCAGGCCCGGAACCTGATGACCGGGGTGGACCTGGACCACCGCCAGGACGAGTGGGTCGGCTCACGCCCGGTGACCCCGGACGGGCTGCCGATCGTGGGCGCCACCCGCGCCCCCGGCGTGTTCGTGGCCGGCGGTCACGGCATGTGGGGCGTCGTGCTGGGCCCGGCCACCGGCAGGCTGCTCGCCGAGCAGATGCTCACCGGCCGGACCGACCCGGCGATCGCCCCGTTCGACCCGCTGCGCTAGAAACTGTCCCGCACCGCCTGCTCCACGAGCCGGCGCACCTCCGGCCGGGCGGCCCGGTCCGACCGCAGCTCCAGCACGCGGCGCCCCCGGACCGGGTTGCCCAGGCCGAGGGCGGCGATCAGGTCCCGCTCGCTGGTGACCGGCGCCCACTCCACGCCGTAGGCCGCGCACAGCGCCCGCACGTCCACCGCGTGGGGCGTGCCGAAGAACCGTTCCACCACCGGGCCCATGCCCGGGCGCCCGGCCACCTCCCCGTGCTCCAGGCCGGCGAAGATCGCCCCGCCGCGGTCGTTGACCACCACGATGTCCAGGTCCGGTTCGGCCTCCCCGGGCCCGACCAGCAACCCGCCCGCATCGTGCAGCAGCGTCAGGTCCCCACACAGCAGCACGGTGCGCCGGCCGGTGGCCAGGGCGATGCCGCTGGCGGTGGAGACCGTGCCGTCGATCCCGGACAGCCCGCGGTTGGCGTAGACCACCGAGGCCGGGGCCGTGGGCGGTCGCCAGGACAGGTTCACGTCCCGGATCACGGACGAGGACCCCAGCACCAGGGGGCCCGCCACCGTGGTGGCCACCAGCTGTCCGGTGCGCAGCGCTCCCGGGTGGCCGACGTCGTCGTGCCGGGTGGCCAGCGCCTCGTCCAGGGCGGACTGGGCGCGGTGGCCGGCCCGCTGCCAGTCCGTCAGCCAGCCGGTGGGCCCGCGGCCGGCCACGACGGCGAGCTCCTCGAGGTCCTCCACCGGGCGCTCGCGCCGGCTGCCCGGCACGAACCAGGCCACCGGTTCGGGCTGGTGGAACGCCGTGTGCAGGTCCTCCCGGCCCAGCAGGGCGGTGACCTGGCGGGTCAGGGTGGGCCGGCCGAACAGGATGACCTGCTCGATGCGCCCGGCCAGCGGGTGCGAGTCCTCCCCCAGCCCCCCGGCGGATCCGATCAGCAGCGGGTAGGCACCGATCGCGTTGGGGCCGAACCGCGCGTTGGACCCCGGCTCGGCGAACAGCGGCAGCCCGAGCGCCGAGGCGAACGCGGCGGGCAGCGGTCCGGAACCGTGCCCGGCCACCACCACGGTGCGGGCCTCGTGCAGTCGCGAGACCTCCAGGTCCAGCTGCTCGCTCAGGTCCACGGGGCTGATGACCAGGTCCCCGTCCGGTCCGGTGAGCAGTTCCTCGCCGGCGCCGGCGTCCCAGCCTGGCTCGGGAACGTCCGAGGCGTCCGGCACCAGCGGGTCCCGGAAGCGCAGGTTCAGGTGCACGGGGCCCGGGGCGGACTCGCGGACGGCCACCCCGGGGACCCCGCCGAAGCCCTCGACGTCCTCGGTGTCGAAGCCGTTGGCCGCCAGCAGCGCGCGTGAGACCGTGCTGGCCAGGTGCTCGCGGTGCTCCCGCAGCGCGGCGGCCACCGGGTCCGCGTCCGGACCGGAGACCCGGGCCGCCTCGGCGGCCAGCCAGGCGGGGATCTCGTCGGACCCTTCGGGCGCCGGCACGTCTCCGGACAGCGTCTGGGAGAAACGCACGTGCAGGGGGAAGATCCCGTCCTGGGCGGTGGTCTGGTTGGCCCCGGTGCCCTGCAGCTCCACCGGACGGTCCGCGGTCAGCGCGATGAGTTGCACGCCCGCGTGGTCGGCCTCCATCAGGGCCGGCAGCAGGTTGCCCACCGCGGTCCCGGACGTGGTCACGACGCCGACCGGCCGGCCCGAGGCCAGCGACAGGCCCAGCGCGGTGAAGGCGGCCACGCGTTCGTCGATGCGCACGTGCAGGCGCACCCGCCCGGCCTTCTCGGCCTCGGCCAGGGCGTAGACCAGGGGGGCGGAGCGGGAGCCGGGCGCGATGACGGCCTCGCGCAGTCCGCCCTCGAGCAGGGCGTCGGTGACGGTGCGGGCAACCTGCAGGGAATCCAGGGCGGGCGTGGGGTCCGGGGAGTGCTCCATGGGCACATCCTACGGAGGGAGGCTGATCAGCAGGTTAACGGCCGAGCGGTGCACGGAGGAGATCCGTGCACCGCTCGGGGTCGGCCCGGGTGTCGGCTCAGGTCAGTGGCGCCGGCCCCTGCCCGTGCCGTTGTTGCCGGAGGTCGAGAAGACCTGCACGACGGAGGGGCGCGGCACGGCGACCCGGTCCCGCACCTGCACCGGGCCGGAGGCCGGCAGGTAGTCCGGGAAGTACGAGGTGTGCTTGCCCCACTCGCCGTCCTCGCCCGGGTGCTGGACGTTGACGAACACCGAGTTGTCGCGGTCGTGGATGACCGGGCCACAGGTCTCGGCATCCACCGGGACCGAGAGGAACTGCTCCACGCGGCCCCGGTTGCGGCCCTCGAGGGTCACCTTGTGCAGGGCATCGCCGAAGCCGATCTTGCCGGGGGCGCCGTCGGTGGAGATCCACAGGTTGCCCTCGGAGTCGAACGCCAGGTTGTCCGGGCAGGAGATCGGCGAGACCTTCTCCGCCGGGAACCCGGAGAAGTACGCCGATTCGGACTTCGCGGGATCGCCGGCGAGCAGCAGGATGTTCCAGGAGAACCGCTCGGCGGTGTGGTCACCGCGGCGCTCGACCATCTCGATGACGTGGCCGTCACGGTTGCCGGCGACCGGGTTGGCCTCGTCCGCGGTCTGCGCGGTCCGGTCCGAGTTGTTGGTCAGGGCCATGTACACCTTGCCGGTGACCGGGTTGGTCTCCACGTCCTCCGGGCGGTCCATCGGCGTGGCACCGACCCGGTCCGCGGCCAGGCGGGTGTGGACCAGGACCTCGTCCACGGTCATGCCCTTCACCAGGGACCGGTTCCCCCGGACCAGCGGGATCCACCGGCCGCGGCCGTCGAAGGCGCCGTCGGAGGGGAGGTCACCGGATCCGTCGATCTCGGACTCCGGGGAGTCCCCGCGGAACTGGGCCACGTACAGGGTTCCGTCGGAGAGCAGCGTCATGTTGTGGCGCTTGTCCCCCTTGCGGTACCTCTTCCGGGAGACGTACTTGTACAGGTAGTCGTTGCGCTCGTCGTCGCCGGAGTAGACCACCGCGTGACCGTCGCGGGACAGCACCGCGGTGCCGGCCTCGTGCTTGAACCGGCCCAGTGCGGTGTGCTTGACCGGAGTGGAGGTGGGGTCCTCCGGGTCGACCTCCACGATCCAGCCGAAGCGATTGGCCTCGTTCGCGTAGCCCTCGTTGTTCAGGTTGAAGCGAGCGTGGACGGTCTCCCACTTGCGCTCCGTCGGGCCCGGCTTGATGCCGATGCGGCGCTCCTCGGCGGCACCGGTGCCGACGAAGTACTGGTTGAAGTTCTCCTCGCCGGAGAGCACGGTTCCCCACGGGGTGGTGCCGCCGGCGCAGTTGTTCAGGGTGCCCAGCACGGTGGTGCCCTCGGGGTCTTCCACGGTCTTGAGCAGGTCCGAGCCGGCGGCCGGACCGTCCACCGCGAAGGGGGTGAAGCCGGTGATGCGGCGGTTGCGCCGCCCGCCGCGGACGTACTCCCACGGCTGGCCCCTGCCCTCGCGCCGGAGCTCGACCACGGACATCCCGTGGGCCGCGATGCCCGCGTTGACGACGTCCTCGGGGTTCGAGGCGATGTACTCCGGGGAGAACATGATGTTCTCGTTGGTGTACTCGTGATTGGACACCAGGTAGCCACGGCGGTCGTCGCGGCCGTCGGTGATGACGTCCAGGTAGTCGTTGTTGTAGCCGAACTGCCGGGACTGGGACTCACCGGTCTGGGCGGTGATGTCGAACTCCGGGGAGTCGGCGAACAACGGGTCACCCCAGCGGATGATGGCCTTCCAGTCGTAGCCCTCCGGCACGGTGACATCGTCCACGGTCTTGGGGACCCCGTTGAGGGCCCGGAACTCGAGCTTGCCGCCGCCCTTCGGGTGGGTGCCGCCGTGGGCCTCCGCGGTCGGGGCGGTGGAGACGGCCTGGGCGCCCACGACGACGGCGGCGGCCAGTCCGCCGCCCAGGCCCAGGGCGGCGCGGCGCGAGATCGCGGCGTCGGCGATGTCCCGGAAGTGGGTGTTGCCCGAGGTGTTGGGGGCTTCATGGGCGCAGGCGTTGCCGCACTTGAGCTGGCAGGTGATGGGCGAACGGTTGCCACGGGTGTGGCCGGCCATGGGCAGCTGGCGCTTCAGCAAGGAGATCTCCTCAAGGTGGTGGATGAGCGTATCCACCGTTCACCCCGAAGGATGCGTCCCGGACGCGAAACGGTGACGTCCCGGTGAACACTTCGTGAGCGGGACGTCGCTCAGGCCGGCCGGGCCGCCTCCAGCACCGCCCAGGCCGCGCGGAGCCGGTCCCGCCACCACCGCTGCCGGTCCTCGCCGGCGCGCAGCGCGCCCCGCGCCACCGGGACGGGGGCCGGACCGGGACGGAGCCGGCCGGCGTCGGGGACCCAGGGCGGGTCCGCGACGTCCTGGGCGAACAGCGCCACGGTGCCCAGCCCGCAAGCGTGGGGCAGTCGCGGCAGGCTGGCGGCGAGCGCCACCCCGGCGGCGATCCCCACCGAGGTGTCCAGCGCCGAGGACACGACCGCATCCAGACCGGCGGCCTCCACGATCCCGAGGGCGCGGCGCACCCCGCCCAGGGGCTGGACCTTGACCACGACGAGGTCCGCGGCCCCGGCCCGGGCGACGGCCACGGGGTCGGTCTCCTTGCGGACGGACTCGTCGGCGGCCAGCCGTACCTCGATCCCGGCGCGGTCCAGGGCCTCGCGCAGCCGGGCGAGCCCCTCGATGCCCGCCACCGGCTGCTCGGCGTACTCGAGCCCGTACCCGGCCAGCCGGCCCAGCGCCGCCAGGGCGGTCGCGTGGTCCCAACCCTGGTTGGCGTCGACGCGGAGGGCTGCCTCCGGCAGCAGGCGGCGCACCTCGGCCACCCGGGCCACGTCGTCGTCGACGTCCTGGCCCGCTTCGGCCACCTTCACCTTGACGGCCGGGACCGCGCCGAAGGACTCCAGGACGCGCCCGACGTCCCCGGGCCGGACCGCCGGGACGGTCGCGTTGACGGGGACGGTCTCCCGCACGGGGGCCGGCCAGCCGTGCCAGCCGGCCTCGATCGCCGCGGCGAGCCAGCGGGCGGACTCCCCCGCGTCGTACTCGGGGAACGGGGAGAACTCGGCCCAGCCGGCCGGCCCGTGCAGCAGCATCGCCTCGCGCACGGTGGTGCCGCGGAAGCGGGTGTGCAGGGGCTGGGTGACGACGACGGCGCCGTCCAGCAGTTCGTCGGCACCGGGCAGCGACAGCCCGGCCAGCAGGGGCGGGATCATGCCCCCAGCCTATTCAGCGTGCGTGGTGGTACCCGAACTTGCGGGCCACGGCCACGGCGCGGGCGTGGTCACCGAGGACGGTCTCCAGTGCCTGCACCACGGCGGCGGTGGTCTCCGGACGCAGGGTCCAGTCCTCGGTGAACGGGTCGTCCCACCGGGCCCAGGCGCTGCCGGTGGCGGCCAGGGCCAGCGCCATCTGCTCGAGGGAGTCGAAGGTCGGCTCCGGGTCGTCCAACCGGTCCTCCCAGCCGTCGTCCCCGGGCGCGGTGAGGACCTGGCCGGTGTTCGCGTCGAGGATGAACGGGTCGGCGCCCTGCTTGGCCACCACCGTCCACTCCTCGTTCCAGTCCACCAGCCGGGCCGCGGTGCTCCGGTTCCATCGGTAACCGGCCTGCTCGTCCCAGAGCCGTTCGAGCGGGAAGAACAGGAAGGGCAGCCCGGCGGTGTCGATCTCGATCCACTCGGGTCCCACCTCGCGGTAGAACCGGGCCAGCTGCGGGGCCAGGGGTGTCTCCCCCGCCCACTCGATGGGTTCCTGGCGGCTGACGGAGCCGAAGAGGGCGAGTGCCTGGCGTGCCGCGGCGTGCTCGGGAGTGGTCCCCGCGATGTTGGACATGGGGCCGAGGATAGACCGCCCGTCCGTCGCCCGCGTGACGGTCCGGCGAAGAATGGTCGACGGACCGGTGACGGGATCCTCCCAGCCGACTGGACCACAATGGAACCCATGCCCTCTGCCGTTCCCGACACGCTGCCCGTCCGGTCCGCCCGTCGGCCGGCCCGTGACCCCTGGGCCTGGCTGCTGGCGCTGGCCGGCTGCATCGCGCTGCTCCTGGTGGTCTTCACCGCGTTCGTGGGCACCTCCACCGGCCAGGTGGCGGAGTACATGGCCCTGGAGGCCGCCACCCACCGGCTCGCCTCGCTGCACGGCTCGGTGACGGTGGTGCTGGTCCGGTTGCCGCAGATCGTCGGGGTGGTCGGGGTCGCGGTCTTCGTGGTGCTCACGGTCTGGCGCCGGCGCTGGTTCGCCTCGCTGGTGGCGGCGGCGGGGTTCGCGGGGGCCAACCTCACCACCCAGGTCCTCAAGAACGTGCTGTTCGTCCGGCCGGTGCTGGACAACGGGGTGCCCTACTACACGGGCAACTCTCTGCCCTCGGGGCACACCACCTTCGCCGCGGCCGCGGCCCTGGCCGTGTTCCTCATGGTGGCCCCGCGGTGGCGTCCGGCGACGGCCGCGATCGGTGCGCTGTTCGCCACCGCGGTGGGGGCGGGCACGTTCATCGAGGCCTGGCACCGCCCGGCGGACATGGCGGCGGCCTACCTGGTCGCCGCCGCCTGGGCGCTGGCGGCCGGCTGGGTCATCCTGCGCACGGGACCCGGCTGGAACACGGTGGGCAGGCCCAGCGCCCGTCATCCGCGGCCGGCGGGCCACCCCGGCTGGGACGTGGCCCTCTGGCTCGGCGGCCTGCTGGCCACGGCCGGGGCCTGGCTGGCCTTCCAGGCCGCCGGGGGTGTGGCCGCCCTGACCCCGGTTCCGGACTGGCACTCCGGCTGGCACTTCCTGGCCGGGCTGCTGCTCTCCGTGGGACCGGGGCTGCTGGTCTTCGGGTTCCTCTCGACCTTCTTCCGCTGGCAGGCCGGGCGCCGCTGAGTCAGGCCACCGGCCCGGGTCCGCGCGGCAGGGCCCGGGCGAACACCACCGCCCCGGCGCCGGCGATTGCCGCGATCACCCAGATCCCGGTGGCGAGCCCCGCCAGGGCCGTGACCGCGGAGAGGATCGCCGGACCCGCCAGGATGCCGGCGTCTGCCTGCAACCGCCACAGGGCCAGGAACTGGGGCCTGGCCTGCCGCGGGGAGTAGTCGGCGCCCAGGGTCATGACGATCCCGGAACCGAAGCCGTTGCCCAGCCCCACCACCAGCGCCACCGCGGTGAACCATCCCGGAGCGCCGGTGAGCGGGATCAGGGCCATGCCCAGGCCCAGCCCGCTCAGGCAGGACACCGCCACGATGCGCCGGCCGCGGCGGTCCATGAGCAGCCCCGAGGGGTAGAACATCAGCAGGTCCGCCAGCCCGGTGACCCCGTAGATGACGGACGCCGCCGCGGGTGAGAGCCCCAGGTGGGTGGCCCACAGGGGGATGACGGCGGAACGGCAGGCCCGGGTGGCGGACAGGCAGATCACGGCCACGCCCACGGTGGTCAGCACCCGGCGGTGCTCCCGGGCCAGCGAGCGCAGGGTGGGCCGGGCCTGCGGGACCGGTGGGGTCCCCGCGCCCACCGGGCCCGGCACGGGCAGCTCCCGGATGGCGAAGCTTCCCGCCGCGGCCAGGGCCATGGTCAGCGCACCGGCCGCGAACGCCCCGTGCAGGCCGAGGAGGGCCTGCAGCCCCGCGGCCAGGAACGGCCCGAGGAACAGGCCGATGCGGATGGTGCCGCCCAGGGTGGACATCGCCCGCGCCCGGTGGCTGACCGGGACGGCGACCGCCAGGTAGGACTGCCGGGCCAGGTTGAACCCCGCCCCGGCCATGCCCACGACGAACAGCCCGGCGAAGAACAGGGCGAGCCCGGCGGCGTCGGGCACGGACAGCCAGCCGGCGACGGCGGCCCAGGCCACCAGCGCGCCCACCGCACCGGTCCAGGCGGAGACGATGATGGTCCTGCGCTCCCCCGCCCGGGAGGCCAGGTGCGCGGCGGGCGCGTTGGCCAGCAGCGAGCCGATCCCGACGAGGGTGACGGAGGCGGCGGCCACGGCCACCGAGGCCCCGAACGCGGTCGCCGCGGGGGCCATGGCCGGGGTGATGGCGCCGACGCCCACGGAGTAGACGGCCGAGGGCGCGTAGACCTGGAACGCCGCGGCGAGCGGGTGGGGCCTGGTCATGACAACCGCCGGGCCAGGTGCCCCGACTGCTCCGCGCCGTACACCGCACCGTCCCCGCCGACGGCCCGCTCCATGGCGTGCAGCATGCGCCGGACGTGGTCCATGCCCACGACGGCGCCGTGCCCGGGGACGATGACCCGGTAGCGGTCCGCCAGCTCGAGGATCCGGGCCAGGGCGGTCGGCCAGTCCCGGGGCCAGGCATCCTCGAAGGCCGGGTCGGCGCCCTCCTCGACGAGGTCCCCGGCGAACAGGACCTCACCGGCCCCGACCAGCAGGTCACCGTCGGTATGGCCGCGGCCCACGTGGAACAGCGTGGCGCCGACCCCGCCGAGGTCGATCGTCCGCGGTTCGTCCCCCACGGTGTGCGTGGGCGGCAGGATCCGCGCGTGGGGCCCCTCACCGGCGGCGAAGGCCGGTTCGAGGGCACGCACCTCGCCCCGCTGGTCCTCGCCGTGCTCGCGCAGCGCGGCCGCGGCGCGCTCGTGGCCCCAGACCTGTTCCACGCCGGCGGTCCCGGGGTCCGCCAGGTAGGCGTTGCCGAACACGTGGTCGAAGTGGGCGTGGGTGTTGACCGCCACCAGGGGCAGGGCGGTCAGCTCGCGTACGCGGTCCAGCAGCCAGGCGGCCTGGACCGGCCCGGCACCGGTGTCCACGAGCAGGGCCCGGTCCGTCCCGACGACGAGGCCCACGTTGGCCTGCCAGCCCGGCAGGGCCAGGGCGTGGGCGTGCGCGGAGAGCTGGACCCACCCCGTGCCTGGCATCGGGCCAGACTACCGCCCGGCCGGTCCTCCCTCTCGCGCGGCCGAACCCCGGGAAGTAGGCGGCGCGGTGCCCGCCGCCGCTAACATGGCCCCCATGCCCAGGCCCGATACCGCAGCACCGACATCCGATCCCAGGACCCTGAACACCGTGGACGCGGCCCATCCGCGCAACGGGTTCGACCGGTTCTTCATGATCTCCCGGCGCGGTTCCTCCGTCGCCCAGGAGATCCGCGGCGGGCTGGCGACCTTCCTGGCGATGAGCTACATCATCGTGCTCAACCCGCTCGTGCTCTCCGGGGCGGACGCGAACGGGGACACCCTGGGCATCGGCCGGGTGGCCGCCGTGACGGCGCTCGTGGCCGGCGTCGCGACGATCGTCATGGGCGTCTGGGCCCGGCATCCCTTCGCCCTGGCCGCCGGGCTCGGCGTCAACGCGCTCGTGGCCATCACCGTCGCCACGACCCAGGGACTGACCTGGCCGGCCGTGATGGGACTCGTGGTGATCGCCGGACTGGTCATGGCCGTGCTGGTGGCCACCGGCTTCCGGCAGGCGGTGTTCAACGCCGTGCCGGACGCCCTGAAGACGGGGATCGTGGTGGGCATCGGCCTGTTCATCGCCATGATCGGCTTCGTCAACGCCGGGTTCGTCCGCCGCGTGCCGGACGCCGCCGGCACCACCGTCCCGGTCGGGCTGGGCACCGGTGGTGACCTGGAGGGCTGGCCGGTGCTCGTGTTCATCGTCGGGCTGCTGGTCACCTCCGTGCTCGTGATCCGCAAGACCCGCGGGGCCATCCTCATCGGGATCGTGGTGGCCACCGTGCTGGCGAACATCCTCGAGGCGGTGTTCCACATCGGCCCCTCGGTGGACGCCGAGGGCAACGTCAACCCGACCGGCTGGTCCCTGGTGGCCCCGTCCTTCCCGGACTGGAGCGCCCCGGACGTGTCCCTCGTGGGACAGGCGGACCTGTTCGCGGCCTTCAGCCAGGTCGGCCCCCTGATGGCACTGCTGCTGGTGTTCGTCATCCTGCTGTCCGTGTTCTTCGACGCCATGGGCACGTCCGTGGGCCTGGCCCGCGAGGCCGGCAACGTCACCCGGGACGGTCAGATCCCGCACCTGAACCGGGTCCTCATGGTGGACGCCCTGGCCGTCTCGGCCGGCGGCGGCGCCTCCGGCTCGGCCAACCAGATCTTCGTGGAGTCCGGCACCGGCATCGGCGAGGGCGCGCGCACCGGCCTGGCCTCCGTGGTGACCGGCGTGCTGTTCCTGCTGGCCATGTTCCTGACCCCGCTGATCCACCTGGTGCCCTTCGAGGCGGTCGCCCCGGCCCTCGTGGTGGTCGGCTTCATGATGGCCACGCAGGTGCTGCACATCGACTGGACGGACCTGGGTGCCGCCTTCCCGGCGTTCCTGACCTTCATCCTCATGCCGTTCACCTATTCGATCGCCAACGGCATCGGCGCCGGCATGATCGCCTACGCGGTGATCCGCACCGCCCAGGGACGGGCCCGCGAGGTGCACCCGCTGCTCTGGGTGGTGGCCGCCGCCTTCGTCCTCTACTTCGGCATGGGCGTTTTCCGGGGCCTGCTGGGGCTGTGATCCACGCCCCCGGCGTGGGGTTGAATGGTGGCCATGAGTTCTTCGGACACCACGACGTCGGCCCCCACCTCGCACCCGCCGGTCGCCGAGCGGCGCCCCGTGCCGCGCGAGCACCACGGCCAGGCCTTCACGGACGACTACGACTGGCTGCGGGACAAGGAGTCCCCCGAGGTCATCGCGCACCTGGAGGCGGAGAACGCCTACACGGCCGCGGTCACCGAGGACCAGGAGCCGCTGCGCACGGCCATCTTCGGCGAGATCAAGGCCCACACGGTGGAGACGGACCTGTCCGTCCCGGCCCGCAAGGACGACTGGTGGTACTTCTCCCGCACCGAGGAGGGCAAGCAGTACGGCGTGCAGTGCCGCGTGCGGGCACGGGACACCGGTGACGCCGTCGCGGACTGGACCCCGCCGGTCATCGAGCCGGGCGTCGCGGTCGAGGACGAACAGGTCATCCTGGACGGCAACGCCGAGGCCGAGGGCAAGCCCTTCTTCTCCCTCGGCGGCCTGGCCGTGTCCCGGGACGGGAACCTGATGGCCTACGCCGTGGACCATGCCGGCGACGAGCGCTTCACCCTGCGCGTCCGGGACCTGCGCACCGGCGAGGACCTGGCCGACGAGATCCCCAACGTGTCCTACGGGGTGGTCTTCGACCGCACCGGCACGCGCGTGTTCTACACCGTCCCGGACGAGTCCTGGCGTCCCTACCGCATCCTCGCCCACACCCTCGGCACGCCGAACGAGCAGGACCAGCTGCTGTTCCAGGAGGACGACCCGGGGATGTGGTCCGGCTTCGGGCTCTCCGCCGACCGCACCGAGCTGATCGTGTCCATCGGCAATTCCGAGCTCGCCGAGACCCGGGCCCTGGACCTGCCCGAGGGCGCCGGGGAGCCGCTGGGCGGGCTGCGCGTGCTCGTGGACCGCTCCCTCGGCCTGCTACACGGCGTGGACCCGGTGACCCTGGACGGCCGGCGGCACTACGTGATCGTCCATGACAAGGACCTGGCCACGGGGGCCGACGCCCCGAACAACATGGTCTCCCTGGCCGCCCGCGAGACGGTGACGGACCCGCGGTCCTGGCGCACCGTCGTGGAGCACTCGGCCACCACCAAGGTGGACGGCGCCGCCGTCACCGCCACGCACCTGGCCCTGAGCGTGCGCCGCCAGACGACTCCGCGCACCCTCGTGATGCCGCTGGCCGGGCTGGGCACGGACCAGCAGGGCCGGCCCGTGGAGCCGGACTTCGGCGAGGAGCTGTACTCATGCGAACTGGCCGGGGCCCCCTACGAGTCGCCCTACCTGCGGTTGTCCTATACCTCCTGGGTGACCCCCTCCCAGGTGCTGGACTGGGAGATGGGCGCCGGCGAGGCTGGCGACCTGCACCTGCGCCGCCAGGTCGAGGTGCCCGGCTACGACCCCGAGCAGTACCTCGTGGAGCGCTGGTGGGCGCCGGCCGAGTCCACGGACCGGCGGGTGACGATCCCGCTGACGGTCATCCGGCGCAAGGACACCGAGTGGGACGGTTCCAACCCCTGCGTCGTCTACGGCTACGGCAGCTACGAGGTCTCGATGGACCCGGGGCTGTCCGTGGCGCGGTTGTCCCTGCTGGACCGCGGCGTGGTCTACGTGGTGGCGCACGTGCGCGGTGGGGGCGAGCTGGGCCGTACCTGGTACGACCACGGCAAGAAGCTGCACAAGAAGAACACCTTCACCGACTTCGTGGACGCCACCCGGTTCGTGGCGCAGTCCGGCTGGGTGGACCCGGACCGGATCGCCTGCATGGGCGGCTCGGCGGGCGGGCTGCTGATGGGCGCGGTGCTGAACCTGGCCCCCGAGCTGTACCGGGCGTGCGTGGCGCAGGTGCCGTTCGTGGACGCGCTGACCTCCATCCTGGACCCGGACCTGCCGTTGTCCGCCCTGGAGTGGGAGGAGTGGGGCAACCCGATCACCGACCCGGAGGTGTACCGGTACATGGCCGAGTACACCCCGTACGAGAACGTGCGGGCGGTGGACTATCCCGCCGTCGCGGCCGTGACCTCGCTGAACGACACCCGGGTGCTGTACGTGGAGCCGGCCAAGTGGGTCCAGCTGCTGCGCCGCACGGTCACCTCGGACCAGTCCACGCCGCTGGCCGCGGGGGGCTCGCCGATCGTGCTGAAGACGGAGATGGACGGCGGCCACGGGGGCGCCTCGGGTCGCTACCGGGCCTGGGAGGACCGGGCCTGGGACTACGCCTTCCTGCTCACCGCCCTCGGCGCGAGCCAGCGGGTGTGAGCCGTCGCGCGGTCAGCGTCACCCCGGCGCTGGCCGCGACGACCAGCACGATCGCCAGGGTGCGCAGCAGCCCGGACTCCTGGCCCAGCAGCAGCCACCCGAACAGGGCCGCGAAGGCCGGTTCCAGGCTCAGCAGGATGCTGAACACCGCCGGTGGCAACCGGCGCAGCGCGTTGAGCTCCAGCGAGTAGGGCACCACCGAGGACAGCAGCGCGACCAGGAGCCCCAGCCCCAGCAGCGCCGGGTCCGCGAACGCGCCGGCGGCCCCCGGCACGCCCAGTGGCGCCACGACGGCGGTGGCCACCACCAGTGCCACGGCCAGTCCCCCGCTGCCCGGCATGAGCGCCCCCACCCGCTTGCTGGTGAGGATGTAGGCCATCCAGAACGCCCCGGCGACCAGGGCGAAGAGCACGCCGACCGGGTCCAGCGCCTCGTCCCCGGAGGCGCTGTCCACCGCGAGCAGGGCCATGCCCGCCAGGGCCACGGCCACCCAGAGCCCGTCCACCCACCGCCGGGCGAGGAGGGCGGCCAGCACCAGCGGTCCCAGGAACTCGATGGACACCGCGACCCCCAGCGGGATCCGGTCGATCGCGGCGTAGAAGACCCCGTTCATCGCACCCATGGAGATCCCGAACAGGACCACCGCCGTCCACTGCGCGCGCGTCCAGCTGCGGATCCGCGGCCGCACCAGACCCAGCAGCACCACCGCGGCAAGGCCCAGCCGCAGCGTGGTGACGCCCCAGGGGCCCAGGACCGGGAACAGCTGCACCGCCACGGCCGCGCCGAACTGCAGCGAGACGCAGGCCCCGATGACCAGCACGACCCCGGTGGCCAGGGCGCGGGGCTGGACGCCGACCGCCCGCGGCGTGGGGACGATGATCGGCAGCGGGTTGGTCGAGGGAGTCACGTGCCCATTGTCCCCGGCCTCCCGGTGGCCCGCCGGAGTTCACCCGCAGGCCACCGGCGTTTCACGGCGCGCGGCTTCACTGTGGGCATGGAGAACCACCCGGCGCCGAACCGCCGCACCCTGCTCAAGGGTGCCGCCGCGGCCGCCCTCGCCAGCACCCTGCCCACCACGCTCACCACCGGACCGGCGGCCGCGTCCCCGGCGGTGTCCGCACGCCGCGCCGCGGCCCGCCTGACCCTGCCCTCCGGGATCCAGACCGGTGACGTCACGTCCCACTCCGCCGTCCTGTGGTCCCGCGCCTCGGGCGAGGGCCGCCTCCAGGCGGTCCTGCACGCCCTCGACGCCGACGGCGACCGCGTGCGGTCCCGGGGCCGGCGTCGTGGTCATGGAGCGGGCCGGGACGGTGAACCGATCCGCCTGCGCGGCCCGTGGGCCACCGCGGACACCGACTTCACCGCGCGCATCCAGGCCCGCGGCCTGCCGTCCGGCACCGCGTTCGACCTGGAGCTGTCCTTCGAGGACGAGCACGGACGCCGCAGCGAGCTCGGCACCGGCCGGTTCAGCACCGCCCCGGGGCGCCGGTCGGACGGGGCGCAGAGCTTCGTCTGGACGGCCGACACCGCCGGCCAGGGTTACGGCATCAACCCCGACGTCGGGGGCATGTTCGGCTACGAGACGATGCGCTCGTTCGACCCCGACTTCTTCCTGCACGCCGGTGACACCGTCTACGCGGACGGTCCGATCGCCGAGACCATGACGGAGCCCGACGGGACCCTCTGGCGCAACGTCGTCACCGACGAGGTGGCCAAGGTGGCCGAGACCCTGCGGGAGTTCCGCGGCCGCCACAGCTACAACCTGATGGACGCCAACGTGCGGGCCATGTACGCGCAGGTGCCGGTCATCGCCACGTGGGACGACCACGAGACCACCAACGACTGGTGGGCCGGCGAGGTGCTGACCGATGAGCGCTACACCGTCCGGGACGTCGACACCCTCGCCGCGCGCGGTCGACGCGCCTGGCAGGAGTACCAGCCGATCGCCGACCACCGGGCGATGTCCCGCGGCAGCGGCCTCGAGCCGGCCCGCATCTACCGCAGGATCGAGCGCGGCCCCCAGCTGGACGTGTTCGTCCTGGACATGCGCACGCACAAGGGCGAGAACACCGACGGCATGGAACCGCACGCGACCGCCCTCCTCGGCGAGGAGCAGCTCGAGTGGCTGCTGCGCGGGCTCAGGACCTCGAAGGCCACCTGGAAGGTCATCCTGGCGGACCTGCCGCTGGGCATCATCGTCCCGGACGGGAAGGGCCAGGAGTCCATCTCCAACGCCGACCACGGCCAGCCGCTGGGCCGCGAACTCGAACTGGCCCGGCTGCTGTCCGGCATCAAGCGGCAGGGCAGCCGCAACGTCGTGTTCCTGACCGGGGACGTGCACTACTGCGCCGCCCACCACTACTCACCCGAACGGGCCCGATTCACGGACTTCCATCCGTTCTGGGAGTTCGTGGCCGGTCCCATCAACGCCGGGTCCTTCGGACCCAACGAGATGGACCACACCTTCGGTCCCCACGTGGACTTCCAGAAGGCCGGTCCGGCGATGGGATCACCCCGCGACGGCGCGGGGCAGTTCTTCGGGCGCGTACAGGTGGCCCCGGGGGGCGAGGAGTTCACCGTGGAACTGATCGACGCGAACGGCCAGGTGCAGTACACCCGGACGCTGACCCCGGAGCGCTGAGCGCCGACGCCCCGGATCAGGCGGGCCGGCCGGCGGTGCGGCCCAGCTTCCGCAGGACCGCCTGCAGTTCGTCCTCGCCCAGGCCGTGCCGCCGGAGCAGCGCCGCCACCGACCCCTCGTCCGGCAGGGAGTCCGCGAACTCCTCCAGGGCCCGCAGCCGGCCGGTGAGGAACTCCTCCAGTTCCGCACCGGCCATATGCCGCTCGTGGGGGTGGGGCACGGGGCTGATGCGGTGCCAGTCGTTGATGCCCCGGGCGCCGGCGTCGTACTGCGGCAGGACCAGGTCACGCCGACCGGCCAGCATCAGCAGCAGGGTGACCACGAGCCCGGTCCGGTCCCGGCCGGCCGAGCAGTGCAGCACCACCGCCCCCGGTGCCGCCGCGATCGCGCTGAACACCCGGGCCAACCGGTCCGGGAAGTAGCGCAGGGTGGACGGGTAGTACCGCGGGTGGTTCGGGTACGGTGCGCCGGCGGCGAGCGCCGGCGCCATGTACTCCGCCACGTCCTGGTCCTCCACCGGGCAGTGCACGACGTCGATCCCGGCCCGGGCGGCATCGCCCACCGCGGGGTCGGTGGGCCGGCGGGTGCGTTCGGGCTCGTTGCGCAGGTCGATCACCGTGGTGACGCCGTCCTGGCGCAGGTGCCGCCAGCCGTTCTCGGTCAGCCATTCCTGGCGCCCCATCCGGTAGATGAGCCCCAGCACGTGGTGCGCGTTGACCGCTCCGTCCCAGTTCATGACACCACTGTGCACCGTCCGGCCCGATTTGTCCGACTCCCCCGGCCCCCGTTAGGGTCAACCGTCTACCTCCCAGGTGGGTGGCCGATGCACGATCCCGGCCGCCGTCCTCCCCGGCCCCGACCCGGCGCCCCCGGCCGCCCCGTGCGCCGGGCCTACCGCCTGGTCGGCCCTGGAACACCCCTGACGGGGTGAATCGCACAGGAAGCGGCACTCGTGTCCAGCTCTGCACCACAGTCCTCCGTCCGCAATCGCTTCTCCAGGCCGAGCCGTCCACCCCGGAAGAAGACCCCCGCGGCGGCCATCCGCAAGGCCACCGCGGCCTCCGCGCTCGGCAACGCCACCGAGTGGTACGACTACGGCGTCTACGCGGTGGCCACGGCCTACATCACCCAGCACTTCTTCCCCGGTGAGGGCGGCATGCTGCTGACGCTGGCCACCTTCGCGATCTCCTTCCTGGTGCGGCCGCTGGGCGGACTGGTCTGGGGACCCCTCGGGGACCGGATCGGGCGCAAGGGCATCCTGGCGCTGACCATCCTGCTGATGTCCGGTGCCACGTTCCTGATCGGCGTGCTGCCGACCTTCGACCAGGTCGGCTGGCTGGCCCCGGTGCTGCTGATCGTGCTGCGCATGGTCCAGGGCTTCTCCACCGGCGGCGAGTACGGGGGCGCGGCCACCTACATGTCCGAGTACGCCCCGGACCGCCGCCGAGGCTTCCTGGGCTCCTTCCTGGAGTTCGGCACCCTGGGCGGCTTCGCCCTGGGCACGGCCGTCATGCTGCTCCTGGAACTGCTGCTGTCCCCCGAGCAGATGAGCTCCTGGGGCTGGCGCCTGCCGTTCCTGCTGGCCGCCCCGATGGGCCTGATCGGGTTCTACCTGCGCTCCAAGCTGGACGACACCCCGGTGTACGAGGAGATGAACGACGACGCACCGGCCGCCGCCGAGTCGGTCGACACCCCGTCGCTGCCGCAGCTGTTCCGCACCCACTGGAAGCCGATGCTGGTGATGACCGGGCTGGTCATCTCGGTGAACGTGGTCAACTACACGCTGCTGTCCTACATGCCCACCTACCTGGAGCAGCAGATCGGCCTGCCCGCCTCGGCCGGGCTCGCCATCATCCTCATCGGCGAGGTCGCCATGATGGCGCTGATGCCGTGGTCCGGCGGCCTCTCGGACAGGTTCGGCCGCAAGCCGTCCTGGTACTTCTCCCTGGGCGGGATCATCCTGCTGGCCATCCCCATGTTCATGCTCATGGGCATGGACTTCGGGCTGGCGCTCGTCGGCTTCGCCGTGCTGGGCCTGCTGTACATCCCGCAGCTGTCCACGATCACCGCCACCTTCCCGGCGATGTTCCCCACCCAGGCGCGGTTCTCCGGCTTCGCGATCACCTACAACATCGCCACCTCGATCTTCGGGGGCACCGCCGCGCTGGTGAACGAGTGGGCCATCGGGGTGACGGGGGACGTCAAGTTCCCGGCCTACTACATGATGGCCGCCTGCGCGGTGGGACTGGTCAGCGTGTGGTTCATGCGGGAGACCGCGGGGGCCTCCCTGCGCGGTTCGGAGATCCCCGGCGCCGTCGGCTCGGCCGTGGTCCCCGGCTCCCCTGCCGAGACCGCGCTGGAGCAGGGCCGGCAGCCCGAGCAGCGGACCATGGCGGAACACGAGATGCTCGCCGCGGCCGCAGAGGCCCGGGAGGCGGCCGCCAGCGGCAGGGGCGGCGTGGCCCTCCACCACGACGACCACCACGAGCACGACGACGACGTGCCGGCGGGCGCCCCGGCCCGCTGACACCGCGCCCTGTGCCCCTGACCCGGCGGATTCCCAGGATCCGCGGGGTCAGTGCTCTCGGTGGGGCTGGCTAGACTCTGCCGGGTGAGCAACGCAGAACACACAGACCTCCCGGCCCGCGTCTCCGACGTCTTCGACCCCACCCGCTGGCGTGTGGTGGAGGGATTCGACCTCGAGGACATCACCTACCACCGGCAGGTCGAGCGCGACGCCTCCGGCGCCGTCGTGAGGGACCTGGGCACCGTGCGGATCGCCTTCGACCGCCCGGAGGTCCGCAACGCCTTCCGCCCCGGCACCGTGGACGAGCTCTACCGCACCCTGGACCACGCCCGGATGACCCCGGACGTCGGTTGCATCCTGCTCACCGGCAACGGCCCCTCCCCCAAGGACGGCGGGCACTCCTTCTGCTCCGGCGGGGACCAGCGCATCCGCGGGCGGGACGGCTACCGCTACGCCGAGGGCACCTCCGCCGAGACGATCGACCCCGCGCGCGCCGGCCGGCTGCACATCCTCGAGGTCCAGCGGCTGATCCGCACCACGCCCAAGCCGGTCATCGCCGTCGTGAACGGCTGGGCCGCCGGCGGCGGGCACTCGCTCCACGTGGTCGCGGACCTGACGATCGCCTCGCGCCAGCACGGCAGGTTCAAGCAGACCGACGCCACCGTCGGCTCCTTCGACGCCGGCTACGGCTCGGCGCTGCTGGCCCGGCAGATCGGCCAGAAGAACGCCCGCGCCATCTTCTTCCTGGCCCGCGAGTACTCGGCCGAGGACATGGTGCAGATGGGCGCCGTCAACGAGGCCGTGGACCACGAGCGCCTCGAGGAGGTGGCCCTGGAGTACGCCGCGGACATCAACCGCCAGTCTCCGCAGGCCATCCGGATGCTGAAGTTCGCCTTCAACCTCGCCGACGACGGGCTCTCCGGCCAGCAGGTCTTCGCCGGCGAGGCGACCCGCCTGGCCTACATGACGGACGAGGCCGTGGAGGGACGGGACGCGTTCCTGCAGAAGCGCGATCCCGACTGGTCCGGCTTCCCGTACTACTTCTGATGCCGCTGACCGACTCCGGGCTCGAGGACGCCCGGCGCGCGCTGGCCGCCGCGCTGGACGGGTCCGGGCCGCCGGTGGAGTTCACCGCGGACGGGCGGGTGCTCCCCCGCCCCGAGGCCACGGATCCCTCGCGCGGGGGCTCGGCCGGCGTCGTCGCGGTGGTGCGGACCTCCGGGTCCACCGGCGCGCCCAAGCAGACCCTGCTCACCCGCGAGGCCCTGGCCGCCTCCGCCGCCGCCACCGCCGCGCGCATCGGCGGCGAGGGGCAGTGGCTGCTGGCCGTGGGGCTGCAGTTCGTGGCCGGCCTGGCCGTGCTCTCCCGGTCCCTGCGGGCCGGGACCACGCCCGTGCCCACCGCCCCCGGCCCGTTCACCGCCCGGGGTTTCGCCGAGGCCGTGGACCGGCTGGAGCGCGGCACCGGCTTCCGCGCGGTCTCCCTGGTCCCCACCCAGCTCGCCCGCCTGCTCTCCCCCGATGACGGTCCCGACCGGCTGGCGCTCGATGCGCTCCGCACCTTCGATGTCGTGCTGGTCGGCGGGGCCCGGGTGCCCGATACCGTGCGCGCCGCGGCCGCGGACGCACGCATCGCCCTGCACCTGACCTACGGGATGAGCGAGACCTGCGGCGGCTGCGTCTACGACGGCGTCCCGCTCGAGGACGTCACCGCCGAGGTCGTCCACGGCGCCGACGGTGACACCCCCCGCTTGCGGCTGTCCGGGCCCGTGGTCGCCGCCGGCTACCTCGACGACCCCGGCCGCACGGCCGAGCACTTCGGGACGGGCACCGACGGCGACCCGGCGCGTCGCTGGTACCTCACCGAGGACACCGGCACCGTCCAGGGCGCACCCGGCCACCAGCACCTCACCGTCACCGGCCGCGTGGACGACGTCATCATCACCGGCGGGGTGAAGGTCTCCGCCGCCCGGGTCCAGGGGGTGCTGGAGTCCCTGCCCGGCGTCCGCGCCGCCTTCGTGGGCGGGATCCCCGACGACGAGTGGGGCCAGCGCCTCTGCGCCGCCGTCGCGACGGATGCGTCCTGGGACGAGTCCGCCGCCCGCAGCACGGTGCGGCAGGCCCTGGGCCCGGCCGCGGCACCGAAGGACTGGCTGGTGCTGGACGCACTGCCCCTGCTGCCCAACGGCAAGACCGACCGGCAGTCACTCCTGGAGCGCTTCCGGACGTCGTGATGCCCCGGGGTGCCGCCCTGGCCTGTGGCATCCACCGCCTGCGGCGCATCCAATGCGGCCGCGAGGTGGGAGAATAGGCCGCTGGACTCACCGCCCCGATGGAAGGACCCGCCCTATGGCCACCGCCGCCCAGTGGATCGACGGCGCGCGACTGCGCACCCTGCCGATGGCGATCGCCCCGGTCATGATCGGCTCCGCCGCGGCGGCCGAGCTCGGGGGGTTCCACCTCGGCCGGGCGGTGCTGGCCCTCATCGTGGCCCTGGCCCTGCAGGTCGGCGTGAACTACGCCAACGACTACTCGGACGGCATCCGCGGCACCGACGACGTCCGCGTGGGCCCGCTGCGCCTGACCGGCTCGGGGGCCGCACCGGCCGCCACGGTCAAGGCCGCCGCCTTCGCCTGCTTCGGGGTGGCCTGCCTCGCCGGCCTGGCGCTCGTGGCGTGGGCGGGCACCTGGTGGATGATCGCCGTCGGGGTGCTGGCCGTGGTCGCCGCCTGGTACTACACGGGCGGCAAGAAGCCCTACGGATACCTGGGTTTGGGCGAGGTGTTCGTGTTCATCTTCTTCGGGCTGGTGGCCGTGCTGGGCACCACCTACACGCAGGCGCTCGAGCTCTCCGGTCCGGCCTGGGCCGGCGCCGTGGGGTGCGGACTGCTCTCCACCGCCCTGCTGATGGCCAACAACGTCCGGGACATCCCCACGGACCGCGAGACGGGCAAGATGACGCTGGCGGTTCGCCTCGGCGACACCGCGGCGCGCTGGTCCTACGTGGTGATGGTGGCGGTGGCCGTGCTCCTGCCGCTGCTGTTCACCGGCGAGCACCCGTGGCTGTGGCTGGTCCTGCTGGCCGGCGCGGTGGCCGTGCGTCCCTCGCTGACCATGCTGCACGCCACCGAGCGGCGGGACCTGATCCCGGTGCTGAAGCTCACCGGCATCCTGGGCCTGGTCTACGCCGTGCTGTTCAGCGTGGGACTGCTGCTGTGATCAGCGCTGGTCGTCCCTCGGCTGCTCCGGGTCGAAGTACCGGCCCTCGGTGTAGGCGTCCTCGACGTCCATGTCCGCCTGCTCGGTCCTGCCCCGGTCCGCCCGGCCGCGGCTGCGGCCCGTCCACGCGTTCGCCACGTCCTGTGACGCGCCGGTGCGCAGGTCGTTGAAGAACAGGTAACCGGCGGCCAGGGCGATGACGGCCGCGGCGATGGTGGAGAACACCCAGCCGAGGTTGAGCAGCATGCAGGCACCCCAGACCACGAAGAAGATGGCCAGGCGGATCAGGGCATACTTGAGCAGACGCACCCCGGTAGTCTACCGGGGTCCGTAGAATGGATGCATGCCCCGCTTCCTGATCCCCCTCGGCATCGTCGCAGTCGGCGTCATCATCTATGCGCTCATCGAGTGCCTGATGACCCCGAAGCACCAGGTGCGGGCTTTTCCGAAGACCGCCTGGGTGCTGATCATCATCCTCGTCCCGCTGATCGGCGCGTTGCTGTGGCTGTTCCTCGGCCGGGCCCGGTCCCGTCGCAACGGCGGCGCCCCGGGCGGCCGTCCCGCCGCGCCGCGCCGGCCCTCCTCCCCCGACGACGACGCGGCCTTCCTGCGCCAGCTCGATGTCCAGCGTCAGCAGCAGGCCCGCAAGGCCGAACTGGACCGCCGCGAGGCGGAGCTCAGGGCCCGGGAACAGCAGACGGACGGGCGCTCGGAACAACCCGAGGACGGCGGTCCCGCCTCGTCCTGAGTTGGGGGGGTCCTCCCCATCGCGGCCCCGTGCGGACCCCTGTCAGAGCGCCGGCGGATCGCCCATGGGCACGGACGAGCGAGAGGGCCTGGACTCCACGAACATCGTCTGCGTGGCCCCCGCCGGCAACGGCCACGAGGTCTCCGGCCACACCGGGGTCCCCGTATCATGTCATCGAATACCCCCTGGGGTCGGAGAGCCCGGCGTACCCGTTCACAGGACTTGACCGGGTGTCCGTGGACGAGGGGGAAGGCCAGATGACACGGGGAGCCCGCGGACCGATGGCGGCGCTCGCCGCGCTGGCCGCCGTGACACTGGGCGGATGCATGAACCCGCAGGGCCGAGCAGGACCCGAACGGCCACCGCCTCTACGGGGCCACCCAGGACGAGGTCGCGCTCCAGGTCACGTTCCGCGAGACCGGGACGCGGACGGCGCTGTCCTGTCCATCGTGATGAGCTCCCCGGACCCGCTGTACCCCAACGACGACCGGTCGAAGTTCACCAACGGAACGCCCAGGCCCCTGCCGTCGCCGTCGGAGTGATGCCTACTCCGGGATGCCGGCGTAGGAGTGCAGGCCGGGGAAGTAGGTGTTGACGATGGTGAAGT
>ENA-UOUJ01000124-UOUJ01000124.1-activated-sludge-metagenome-genome-assembly--contig:-NODE-124-length-68540-cov-53.178054_pt1 | contig 68540 bp, 55 predicted proteins | sample MGYA00249839_ERZ747224 | MGnify/ENA primary metagenome ERZ747224 (study PRJEB28782, sample SAMN03220277) | activated sludge metagenome | biome: wastewater; feature: sewage sludge; material...
TCGCGGAGTTCAGGCATGGTTTTCACCATTTCCATACGTTTGAGCATTCCTTCCACAATAATGAGGGGAAGGCTTTTGGCGAATATTTGGCTGCGTACATTGTACCGCAGGTATTTCAACACATTCTTGGGCCCGCTGATAAAAGCACCAATACTACCCATACTTTTTACAAAAGTGGAGAAATAGAGGTCAATATCTTTTTGAACACCCTGTGCCTCATCTGCACCTGCACCGGTTGGCCCCATATATCCGAATCCGTGTGCATCATCGATTAATATCCTGAACTCAAATTTTTTCTTCAATGCTACAATTTCCTTCAGGATACCTTGTTCACCATCCATTCCAAACACCCCTTCTGTAATCACCAGGATACCCCCTCCGTTTTTAGCGGCCATCTCTTTGGCGCGGTGCATTTGCTTTTCAAAATCTGTAATATCATTATGCTTAAAGGCGTAACGATGCCCCATGTGCAGGCGAACCCCGTCTACAATACAGGCATGTGATTCTGCATCATACACAATCACATCCCGGCGGTTCACCAGTGCGTCAATACAACTCATGATACCCTGATATCCAAAATTCAGGAGCATGGTGTCTTCGCGGTTCACAAATTCACTGATTACTTTTTCCAGCGCTTCATGTTGTGCCGTGTTCCCACTCATCATACGGGCACCCATCGGGTTACCCATACCATACTTGGCCGCAGCTTCCGTATCAGCTTTCCGAACTTCGGGGTGGTTCACCAGCCCGAGGTAATTATTCAAGCTCCAAACAATCATATCCTTACCCCTGAACTGCATGCGCGGTCCGAGCGGACCATCCAGTTTAGGGAATGCAAAATATCCATGGGCACGATCCATGTGCTGGCCAATGGGCCCGCCATCTTTCACTAGTTTATCGAAAACATCCATCGCGAAGAATTTTTACCTGTTATACAACGTTACTTGCCAACTAGGGGTTTGAAATAAAAGTGTGCAAATTTATAACAATTTCATCATCTGTTCATCAACCGTGGAGCCGGTGAAGAAGCGGCTGCGATGTATCTTTGCAAGGCAAAACCTTTGAAATGCGTTGTTTTTATCTGTTTATAACTTGCCTTTGGGCATTATCCGGTTCCGCTACAGCACAAACTCCAGCAGCTGATGTGAAACGCCCAAAACTGATTGTAGGAGTGGTGGTAGATCAAATGCGATGGGATTACCTCTACCGCTTTCTGCCTCATTATGGCCCGGGTGGATTCAAGCGTTTAATGCAGGAGGGGTACAGTTATGAGCAAACTTATTTTCCCTTCACCCCATCGTTAACAGCTGCCGGACATGCCAGTATTTTCACCGGGGCCTTCCCATCCATGCATGGAATTGTGGGTAACTCATGGTATGAACGGGCAACAGAGAGGAGGATGTATTGCACGGCAGACAGTACCGTACAACCCAGAGGGGGCAGCAATGCAGGTGGCAGGATGAGTCCGGTACACTTGATGGCAAATACTGTAGGCGATGAATTGCGATTGTTTACCCAAGGGAAAAGTCGTGTGTACGGTGTGGCCATAAAAGACCGGGGCGCGATACTACCGGCCGGCCGATCAGGCAACGGGGCGTTTTGGTTTGATGACAGTACCGGAAACATGATTTCAAGTTCTTATTATTACCGGGAGTTGCCCGAATGGGTGAAACAATTCAATCAGCAAAAGCTGACAGATGAATATTTGAAGACAGCATGGACACCACTCGAACATTCGATACACATTTCTTCTTCTGCCCAAAATGAAAAACACAAACACCCGCTGATTTCCGGAAAACCTGCAAGATTTCCATATCAGGTACAGCCAAATCCCAAAGATGGATATAAAAAATTCAGGTATCTCCCTGCGGCCAATACCTATACCGTTCAGTTCGCTGAATGGCTGCTCCAACATGAGCAATTGGGTAAACAGGGAAACACTGATATGTTGTGCATCAGTTTTTCTGCTACCGATTATGCCGGCCATGAGTTTGGTCCGCAATCGCCTGAAGTGGCTGATATGTACCTTCGCTTAGATCGTGACCTGGCAAGTTTATTACAGTACCTCGACCAGCACGCGGGAGCCGGCGAATACCTGGTTTTCTTAACGGCTGATCATGCAGCTCCGTACAGTCCGTCGTATATGGCAGATCAAAACCTCAGTGCCGGGGCTGTAAATTTTTATGGGATGGATCGCGAGGTAGATCAGTTTCTCCAGAAAAAATTCGGCGTTCCGGGTTTGCTGGTTGACTACTACGGCTTTCAGTTTTTTCTGAACAATCAGAAAATAGATAGTCTGAAAATTCCGCGTGAAGTAGTGTACGATACCCTCATCCAATATCTACTGAACAATCCGGAAGTGGTTCACGCCATACCCCTCAAACAATTGCATAAAGCGGTATTGCCAGCCATGTACCGCGACAGGATTGCAGCGGGCTACTATCAACGCCGCAGCGGGGATATTCAGGTGATTTTAAAACCCTCTTACGTAGATTACAAACCGCAGGGAACGGAGCATGGATCTCTGTTTAATTACGACACCCGGGTGCCGCTGCTTTGGTACGGATGGCGGGTTCCGGCAGGAAAATCATTCCGGCGTGCCCATGTAACCGATATTGCTCCTACACTTTCCCAAATGCTGTACATCGATACTCCCGGAGCGGCAGCAGGAGAGGTGCTGACGGAAATCATGCCGCAGTAATTGCGTTTATACCTTAACGTTAGTTTGTGCTTTTGCCGATACAAACAAATGTGGAACATTCATCATAAGCCTGTATCTTTAGAGGCATATCCGTTCAAATAAAATATACAGTTATGGAAACTAAAGACCTCCGGCTGGCAGTGTTGATTGATGCCGACAACGTGCCGTATTCAGGCCTCGTGGAAATGTTCGAAGAGATTGCAAAATACGGCACCCCTACGTTTAAACGTATTTACGCCGACTGGACAAGGCCCAACGCCTCCGGATGGAAGAAAGTTTTACTGGAACATGCAATAACCCCTGTACAGCAATACAGTTACACCACCGGTAAAAACTCCTCAGACAGCGCGCTGATTATTGATGCCATGGATATTTTATACACCGGAAAAGTGGAGGGGTTCTGTATTGTTTCCAGCGACAGTGATTTTACCCGGCTGGCCACGCGGTTGAGAGAAGCCGGTATGATGGTGATTGGTATCGGGGAGAAAAAAGCTCCTGCTGCCTTTATTTCCGCCTGCGAAAAATTTATCTACCTCGAAATATTGCAGAAACAGGATTCAGCCTCAGGTGAAAAACAAAAAGCCAAAAGAACTAAAGAAGAAAAGAAAAGTCCGCTGAGCAAGATTGAACCCAGTGTGATTAAGCTGTTCAGAGACAGCATTACAGCTTTGGCAGATGAGAACGGCTGGGCTTTTCTGGGAGATATCGGCAATCTCGTACTCAAGAAAAAACCGGATTTTGATTCCCGCAATTACGGGTTCCCCAAATTGTTGCCTTTGCTGAAAAGCATGAAAAAATTTGAAATTCACGAACGGGAAACAGGAAAAGCCAATATTAAACACATCTATGTTCGAAACATATAAATCACTTCGGAACAGGCATAAAAAAAACCGCTGATTCAGCGGCTTTAGTTGGGTTACTAGGACTCGAACCTAGACAGACAGAATCAAAATCTGTAGTGCTGCCATTACACCATAACCCAGTTACCCGGTTTATTAGGGAGTGCAAAAATAGTATAAGTAAGAAAGTGAACCAAACATTTTTTACTCTTTATCCTCCTTTTCCTTCAAATCCTTGATTAAATCAAGGGCCTCAGCCACCACATCACACATTATAGTAATCAGTGATCCGGGTTTTACAGTATTATAGGCATGCATAATGGCCTCTTTTTCATTATAAATGATGGTTACGGGTATTTTTTTGTCTTTGTTTTCATTGATACCTTCCACCAGCAGTTTTACAATTTCTTCGGCGGAACGGCCGCGCAGGTTTTTATCCTGCCGGATGATGATTTCATCGAAATAGCGGGAAGAAATACGACCGATTTCACGGATGTCTTCATCGCGGCGGTCGCCGGTGCCACTGATTACACCCACCTTAGGAGTGCCATCCATTTTCTCCACAAAATCACAAAGCAGTTGCATACCTGCAGGGTTGTGTGCATAATCAACCAGGAATTTAAAGTGTTTGAATTCAAACAGGTTTAAACGGCCCGGGGTTTGGTTCGGACTAGGCGTGAAGGTTTGCAGCGATTGTCGGATATCCTCTACCGTAATGTTGCGATACAGGTACGTGGCCAGTATGGCAGGCAAGGTGTTCATGATGTTGTGAGTGGCCTTACCTCCATACGTTATGGGAATGTTCGCCACTTTCTCCACCCTGATTTTCCAGGCACCTTTCATAATGGTGACATAACCGTTTTCATACACGGCTGAAAAACCTCCCTGCTTGCTGTGTTTTTGAATCCTCGGATTGTTTTCGTTCATGCTGAACAATGCGATGTTGCAATGCAGGTTTTTGCGCATCTCATACACCAGGTCATCATCTGCATTCAAAATGGCGAATCCGTTTTTCTTTACGGTTTCCGGTACCACGGCTTTTACTTTGGCCATTTGTTCAATGGTGCTGATACCACCCAGTCCGATATGGTCTTCAGATATATTCGTCACCACGGCTATATCGCATTGTTGAAATGCCAGTCCTGCTTTCAGTAAGCCTCCCCGGGCGCATTCCAGTACCGCAAAATCAACAGTAGGGTCTTTAAGTACAAACTGTGCGGATACCGGTCCGGTACAATCTCCTTTCATCATCAGCTGATTCTGAATATACACCCCATCGCTGGTGGTGAATCCTACTTTATAACCGGCAGCTTTGGCAATATGCGCCGTAAGGCGGGTGGTAGTGGTTTTTCCGTTGGTGCCGGTGATGGCAATGATGGGGATTTGTCCGTTGCTGCCCTGCGGGAACAGCATATCTACAACCGGTTCCGCCACATTCCTTCCAATGCCTTCGGAAGGTTCTATGTGCATTCGGAAGCCGGGGGCTGCATTCACTTCCAGCACAGCTCCTCCATTTTCGGTTATGGGTAACCGTAAGTTTGGTGCCATGATGTCGATACCGCATATATCCAGTCCGATAATTTTACTGATCCTTTCGCACATGAAAATATTGGAAGGATGAACTTCATCGGTAACATCGGTGGAGGTGCCTCCGGTAGAGAGGTTAGCGGTGGGTTTCAGCAACACGAGTTCCCCTTCAGCCGGAATGGTTTCAAGGGTATAGCCTTTATCATCCAGCATTTTTTGGGTGAATGTATCCAGTTTGATCTGGGTAAGCACCTTTTCATGGCCGTAACCGCGGCGGGGATCTTTATTGGTTTCATTCACCAGCCACTCAATAGTATGAACACCATCTCCTATAACGGAGGCGGGTGTACGCAGTGCGGCACATACAAATTTGTTGTTGATGACCAGTACCCGGAAATCGTATCCGGTGATAAACTTTTCGCAGATTACACTTCTGCCGTACACTTTAGCTTCTGCCAGAGCTTTAACAGCTTGATCCCAATTGATGATGTTGGTGGTGGCACCCTTTCCATGGTTTCCGCTGATGGGCTTAATCACCACCGGGTAGCCGATTTTCTGGATAGCCGACTGTAACCCATCCTCATCCCGCACAATTTTTCCTGTGGGAACCGGAATCTGGGCGGCTTCCAGTAAATCTTTGGTGTCTTCCTTATCGCCGGCAATATCCACCGCAATGCTGCTGGTGGTACTGGCAATGGTGGCCCGGATGCGTTTTTGATTGACGCCATATCCCAACTGCACCAGGCTGTATTTATTGAGGCGGATGTAGGGAATGCCTCGTTTGGCTGCTTCATCTACAATGCAACCGGTAGAGGGCCCCAGCCGGGTGTTTTCCCGTATTTCACGTAACTCCTGAATAAAGGGTTCGAGTGATACTTCACGCTGGTCAATGATAGACTGAACGGTTTCCACCGCCATGCGTGCCGCCCGGATACCGGCTTCTTCTTCAACATAATCGAACACCACATGGTACTCCCCGGGGTTTCCGGTACCGCGCGTTCTTCCAAAACCGGTATCCATTCCGGCAAGTGTTTGCAATTCCAGGGCAACATGCTCAATAACGTGACCCATCCAGGTTCCTTCGTCTACCCGTTGAAAAAAACCGCCGGGCACGCCCTCACTGCACCGGTGATCATACAATGTGGGCATAAGTTGCTCCAGTCTCTCCCTGAAGCCGGGCAGGGTATTGGTGGGCTTTTCCTCCATTTCCTCCAGGTCAATGGTCATCTGAATCAGCTTCGGGCGGCGTATGCTCCAGTAATTCGGCCCTCTCAAGGCGCGTATATCTTTAATCTTCATCAACAGTTTTTTGGTTAAACAGTTGCGGAAATTAATTTTTTTTAACAAGCGGATAAAAAATAATTTCAGAATAATGAAAATGGGAACAGCAGAAATTCACATTACTGTATAATTCCCGCTTTTATCTACCACACGATTTATGTTATTTTTGCGTTAACCACAAAAAAGGTTTAATGCAAATTGCTAAAGGAAAACTGCTGGCTATTGGCGGAGCGGAAGACAAAGGTACCGACCTTGAAAAAGGAGAAATTCACCGGAACAACCTTAATTTCTTTGAACTGGGCATCCTGCGCAGGATTGTGGAAGAGGTAAACGGAACCGCCTCCCGTATAGAAGTAATCACCACGGCCAGTATGATTCCGGTTGAAGTGGGTGAGAATTATCTGAGTGCATTTCATAAAATTGGCTGTGATAATGTTGGAGTGATGAATATCCGTAACCGTACAGATGTAAACGAACCGGAGTATCTTGAGCGTTTACGGGTATGCGATGCTGTTATGTTCAGCGGAGGCAATCAGATGCGTCTTACGAGCACCTTCGGGGGCACGGAAGCATTCAACATCATCATCAACCGGTACAGAAATGAAGAAGGATTTCTGGTGGCGGGCACCTCTGCTGGAGCCATGGCTATGAGCAATACCATGATTTATGAAGGTAACGCCACCCGCGCACACCTGAAAGGTGAGGTAAAAATCACTACCGGGCTCTCGTTTATGAAAGATGTCATCTTCGATTCTCATTTTGAGAAACGCGGACGTTTTGGCCGGCTGGCACAGGCAGTAGCATCGAATCCGTCGTGCATTGGTGTGGGGCTGGGAGAAGATACCGGTATGCTGATTACAGAAGGCAACCGCATGGAGGCCATCGGCAGCGGATTGGTGATTATGGTTGACGGGCATGACATCCGTCACAGCAACATTGCAGATATTCCCGATGGTAACCCCATCAGCATTGAAAACCTGAAAGTACATTTTTGTGAAAAGGGCAACGGCTACCTGGTGAAAGAAAGGCAATTTCTGCCTGAGGTATTCAAAGGGGCTGTTATCGATAAAAAAGTACAGGTGGAATAATCAAACCCGGCTATACCCGTTTTTAATAGTTTCTCTATGGCTGCCTGATGTTTCAGGCAGTTTTTTTTGAACCTATCCCTGTATCTCAATCAGGAAAAACTGTTTTTTTCCTTTCTGTACCAGCAAAAATTTCTCATGCAACAACCAGCTTGAATCGATGAGTTGCTGCGGATCCTGAATTTTATTCCGGTTGATGCTGAGCCCTCCGTTTTGTATCATTTTCCTTGCTTTACCCCGGCTGGGGAAAATACTGGTATCGGCCACGAGGCTGATGATATCAACACCCTGCTGTAAACCTACGGCAGGAAATGTAGCATGCATAATGCCTTCAATAGAACGCAAATCATCTTCCGATAATTCATGTACAGGTTTATCGGCTTTGCCAAACAGTTGCTGTGTGGTAGCCAGTGCCTGCTGCAGCGCCTCCTCACCGTGTACAAAACGTGTTACTTCTTCTGCGAGTTTCTTCTGCAACAAGCGCAACGATTCCTGTGCACGGTGTTGTTCAATAAGTGTATGTATTTCTGCTTCCGGTAAAAAGGTAAAAATTTTAATCCAACTCTCAGCATCACTGTCTGACGCATTCAGCCAGAACTGATAAAACTGATAGGGCGTGGTACGATTTGCATCCAGCCACACATTGCCGGCTTCGGTTTTCCCGAACTTTCCTCCATCGGCTTTTTTCAGGAGCGGGCACGTTAACGCAAACGCTGAGCCGCCCGCTTTTCTGCGGACGAGTTCGGTGCCGGTTACAATATTTCCCCACTGATCACTGCCACCCATTTGCAGCTTGCAGTTTCTTTGATTGTATAACCAGTAAAAATCATACCCCTGTATCAACTGATAACTGAACTCTGTAAAAGACATTCCAGACTGGCCCTCCAGTCTTTTTTTTACACTGTCTTTTTGCATCATATAATTTACGGTAATGTGTTTGCCCACATCACGGATAAAATCTAAAAATGAAATCCCCTTGAACCAATCGTAATTGTTTACAATTTCAGCCGCGTTGGGCAGTGAGGGGTTAAAATCCAGGAATTGCTCCAGTTGTTTGCGGATGCCCGCCAGGTTGGTGTTGAGGGTGGCTTCATCGAGCATGTGGCGCTCCTCACTTTTAAAACTGGGGTCACCCACCATACCCGTGGCACCGCCAATGAGCGCAAGGGGTTTATGTCCGGCACGTTGCAGGTGCTTTAGCAAAATGATGGGAATAAGGCTTCCAATGTGCAAACTGTCGGCCGTGGGGTCAAATCCCACATATCCTGTGGTCATCTCTTTTTTCAACTGTTCTTCTGTTCCTGGGATGATATCCTGAATCATCCCGCGCCAGGTAAGTTCCTGTATTAAATCAATCTTTTCCATATTACCCTGCAAATTTGCATGAAATGCGGCACATTCTAACGGGAAATTATACCGGCCTACGGAGAGTCCAGAATATAATACTTTCAGTTAAAGTATTCGTTGTTAAAATTTCCGGTAAATTGAGGTGGAGCCGAATCCATCCAGCCATCAATTGAAATCTATGCGCCTCAGAACTTTCGAATCATTCTGGATAATTAAAAATGGATTGGTACATAGCTATCCTTCTCTTCAAAAAAATATACGAACAGAAATTGTTGTGGTTGGAGGAGGAATTACCGGTGCGCTAATCAGCCATGCACTCCTGCAGGAAGGGTATACTGTAACACTGGTAGATCGCAGGGATATTGCCAGTGGAAGCACTTCAGCTACTACGAGTATGCTGCAATATGAAATTGATGTTCCCCTGCATGAACTGGCGGATATGATTGGAGAACCGGCAGCTGTACTTTGCTACCGTTCAGGAATAGACGCAATTCGAAGGTTGGAAAAAATGGTTCAATCATTGAATCTGGATTGTGGATTTAAACGAAAAAAGTCGTTGTATTACGCTCACTCCGCAGCAACAGAAAAAAAGCTTAAAAAAGAATTCACTATCCGCCAAAAGCACCGGCTGGGTGTGCGTTGGATAAATGCTTCCACCATTTTGAAGAAATATGGCATTAATAGTTACGGAGGGATACTTTCAGAGGCCGCAGCCAGCATGGATGCCTATCAACTCGCTCACGCCCTGATACAATACAATTATAACAGGGGCTTACAAGTGTTCGATCAAACGGACATCAAGCTACACCGTTCAGTAAAAAATGGGATAAAACTCACTACCGCAGACGGATACACTATACAATGCAAGAAGGCTATTTATTGCAACGGATTTGAAGCTACAGAAATGCTCAAAGAAAAAGTAGCCGACTTAGTCTATACCTACGCTACGGTGAGTGAACAGGGTATTAAGCTAAAGAAGTTGCTGGATGATACCCTAATCTGGAACACCTCTAAACCGTACCTCTACATGCGCACCACTGCTGATGGGCGTTTTTTAATTGGCGGTGAAGATGATGCAGTTAAAACACCTGAGGAACAGCAAGTTCTAAAAGATAAAAAGTGCCGGTTGCTTGTGAAAAAACTTCAAAAAATCATGCCCGGCATATCGTTCATTACCGATTTTAACTGGGGCGGGGTGTTTGGTTCAACCAAAGACGGGCTACCCTATATTGGCCCTTCCCCCGAATACGAAAATACCCTTTTTGCGCTTGGGTTTGGTGGGAATGGCATTACCTTCTCTGTCCAGGCCATGGAAATGATACCAGCCTTGCTGAAAAAGCACGAGCATCCTCTGGCCCCATATTACCGTTTTGGTCGCTGACAGATTTCCCTTTTCGGGTTAGGTAAATCATAAATTAACTGTAAATTTGATGAAAATCAACCCCTGTGGGCGATATGCGAACAATTTATCATGTATAATTGCCGTTCACAGGATATTGATCCAAAACTATCCATTAAACAAACCAACATGCGGCCGAAGCTAGGGATTTTACTGCTCGTGGGTGGGATGATATTGCCCGCTGCGCTCCAGGCGCAATTCAGAAAGTACTCCAACGAATTTTTAAATATTGGTGCCGGTGCAAGAGGGCTGGCCATGGGTTCAGCACAGGTAGGTTCCGTTTCGGATGCAACGGCAGGCTACTGGAATCCGGCAGGCTTAACCGATGTGAAAGATCACCCCAATGGGGTACTGATGCACGCTGATTATTTTGCCGGTATTGCGAAATATGATTACCTGTCTCTTGCCCTGCCCGTGCAGGACAACAAGCGCACCATCGGGTTTTCCCTGTTGCGTTTTGCGGTGGATGATATTCCGAATACCCTGTTTCTGGTAGAGCCGGATGGTAGTATCAACTACAATAACATCCAATCCTTCTCTTCTGCGGATTATGCATTTTTGTTTTCCTATGCACAAACCCTAAAAGAGGATGACAACAAAAAATTATCGATTGGCGCCAATGCCAAAGTGATTTACAGAAAGGTGGGCACCTTCGCGAATGCGTGGGGTTTTGGTTTGGATGCAGGGGTACAGTATCGTACCGGCAACTGGAGGCTGGGATTGGTTGCACGCGATATTACCACCACCTTCAATGCATGGAAGTTTAATTTTACGGATAAAGAAAAAGAAGTGTTGTACTTAACCGGTAATGATATACCGGTGCGTTCCACCGAGTTAACGGCCCCCCGGCTGGTGCTGGGCGGAGGGTATGATTTCAAGGTCAGCAAAAGTGTGTCATTGCTTGCAGAAGCGAATGCATCCCTCACTTTCGACGGACAGCGCAATACCATCCTAAGCAGTAAGGTGATGAACCTAGATCCCTCCTTCGGCCTGGAAGCAACCATTAAAGAAGTTTTTTTTGTACGGGCAGGAATCACCAATTTTCAGAAAGCCCTGAAGGATGGCGATACCCTGAATCAGAAGAAGGTTTGGATTTACCAACCCTCACTGGGGGCAGGCTTTAAAATTAAAAACGTAATGCTCGATTACGCTTTCACCAACCTCGCTAATCAATCTAACCCTTTATATACCCACGTTTTTTCTATACGTTTTAACTGGGTGAAAAGAGAAGACTAAATTATATATCCATGCTGATGAGAAAAATATTGTTTTGTTGCCTGGTCCTTTTTGCGGCTCCCGCCATGGCCCAGTTCAATAATGAATGGATCGACTTCAACAAAACTTATTACAAGTTTAAGGTTGGAAGAGATTCGCTCTACAGGATACCCGCGGCTACTTTGCAGTCGGCAGGGTTGGGCAGTGTGCCTGCAGAGCATTTTCAACTTTGGAGAAACGGAGAAGAAGTTCGAATATACACTACCGTTAGTACTGGTGTGTTTGGGCCGAATGATTACATAGAATTCTGGGGCAGGATGAATGACGGTGAAAAGGATACGGAATTGTTTAAAGATCCAGACAGCCACCTGAATAAAAAAGTGAGTCTGCATACGGATACAGCCGTATATTTTCTCACAGTGAATCCTGCAGGCAATAACCTGAGGTTTACCGATGCAGTAAACGGCAACCCCGGATCCATGACGCCCGATGCCTACTTTATGCGCACTGTAGAGCGCAATTACCGCACACGCATGAATCGTGGGAGAGCCACTGTAGTGAGCGAATATGTGTATTCTTCAGCGTATGATATCGGTGAAGGGTGGACGAGCAACGAAGCTTCGCCATGTTGTGATGTGGTGATGGAGTTTACCGGGTTAAATGTGTTTACTCAGGGGCCAGCCAATAGTGTATCGCTCCGTGTAACCGCTGCCGGTAATGCGCCGAATATCGACCGTGATCTGAAGATTAGAATTTTTGGCAACGAGGTGTATCGTCAACCTATGACGTTGTTCAATTATCAGAAAGTGAACCTTACCAATTTACCTTTATCCCTGCTCACCAGTGTGAACCAAGCACCGATATATGTGAATGGTACATCAGCCGTAACCACCGACCGCATTGTGGTGGGCAGCATCAGTTTAACGTATCCTGCACGATATGTTTTCAATAATCAGAAATTTTTTGAATTTAATGTGTTGCCGAATCCCGACGGAAATTTTCTCTCTATAGTAAGTTTTAATTATGGTTCGGTAGCCCCTGTGCTTTACGACCGTACCGAAGGGAAACGCTATGTGGCAGATATCTCTACTCCAGGTCAGGTGAAATTTGTATTGCCACCCTCTGCCGAATCCCGCAACATGGTGCTCGTGAATTACGAAGCAAACTTCGCGATGCCAATACCTGCATTGCAGCAAAAAAACTTTACTGATTTTTCCAACCCGTCTCTGCACGGAAATTATCTGATTATATCTCATCCGGCTTTGTATGATGATGGAAACGGTATCAACTATGTGGAACAATATCGTCAGTACCGCAGCAGCATAGCCGGTGGAAGTTATGATGCCAAAATTTATAATATTGAAGAACTGACCGATCAGTTTGCATATGGTATTAAACAGCATCCGGCTGCGGTGCGCAGTTTTGCCGCTTATGCCCGTCAGCAATTTTCAAACACACCCCAATATCTTTTCATCATTGGGCGAGGTATGAATTACGTTGAACACAGAAACAATGAGCAGCGTCCTTTAACTCAGCAGATAAACTTAGTGCCCACCTTCGGCTGGCCGGCATCTGATAACCTGCTGACAGCTGCGCATGGTACTGTAACGCCGCTGATACCCATTGGGCGACTGGCCGCAGTAAACGGTGCAGAGGTAAAGGGCTATCTGTATAAAGTGATTGAATACGAACAGGTACAGCAACAACCTACCAACAGTATTGCATCCTCCGGATGGATGAAAAATGTATTGCATGTGGCAGGCGGGAAGGATTCAGCTGAAAATGCATTGTTTGTTCAGTACATGAATGGTTATGCCAACATCATCCGTGATACTTCTTTCGGTGCCTCCGTAGAAACATTTTCCAAAACATCTACAGGTGTTATCCAGCAGGAAAACAATCAGCGCATCCGCGAAATTTTACAAAATGGTGTAGGCTTTATCGGGTACTTCGGGCATTCCTCGGCCAACACTTTTGAATTCAACCTTAGTGAACCGGAGCAATACAACAATGCGGGCAAATATCCATTCTTTAATGTGAGTGGCTGTAGCGCCGGTGATTTCTATGTGTATGATCCGTTGAGGCTGAGTGGCAATAGAACCATTTCAGAAAAATATGTGCTCGCACCCAACCGGGGAAGCATCGGGTTCCTGGCGGATACGCACTTTGGTATTCCTCCGTTTCTGAATTTTTATAACATCGCATTATACAATGCCATTACCCGAACACTGTATGGCAAAACCATCGGAGAACAAATTCAGCATACTGTAAATTCACTGGGAGGTGCAAACCCCAATGTGGAGTTTCTGTATCGAATACACCTTGAAGAAATTACCCTGCATGGTGATCCTGCCATTCGTGTGAATCATTTTGAGAAACCGGATTATGTGATAGAAGATCAGGGTGTGAAACTTTCACCGGGCATCATAACGGTGGCGGATAACAGCTTTGAACTGAGTGTAAAAATGCAGAACATCGGAAAGGCAGTGAATGATACCATTCGGGTGGTAATTCAGCGCCTGCTCGATGATGGTACCACAACGGTGCTGTACGACCGCCGCATCCGTGGTATCTATTATGCTGATTCCATTACGCTGGATGTGCCTATCAATCCGGTGACCGACAAAGGCAGAAACCGCATCACCATTACACTGGATGAAGGTGACGCAGTGGATGAGCTGTTTGAAAACAACAACACGTTAACCAAGGAGTTCTACATTTTTGAAGATGAGCTGAGGCCGGTTTGGCCATATCAGTACGCCATTGTAAATCAGCAGAACATCACCTACTATGCATCCACGGCCAACCCGCTGTCGGCTGTACGGCAGTATACCATGGAGCTGGATACCACGGCACTCTTTAACTCACCCTATAAAAAAACTTACAACAACAGTGGTGGTGGCGGTATCGTGGAATTTAATCCTACAGATATCACCTTTAATGATGGAACGGTGTACTACTGGAGAGTATCCATGGTACCTACCGGTACGCAGGATGTAATCTGGAACGGTGCATCTTTCGTGTATCTTCAGAACAGCACCGAAGGGTATAACCAATCTCATTATTTCCAGCACCTGAACAGTCAGTACGATGATATCAATCTGGGCACAGACCGCGTGTTTCGGTTCGACAGGCTGGAGCGGTCTTTAACGATTCGCACCGGATTGTTCCCATTCTTTAATTACGACAGAATCAATGTAAACCTCGATTTTAATCAGCTTGAACTGTACGGATGTATTTACAACAACATACAGATTTATGTATTCGACAGTACAACCCTCACACCATGGCGAAACCAAACGGTAAGTCCGGGTTTTGGCCGATTCGGCAGCAATGCGGTTTGTCCTAATAGCGCTACTCCTACAGATCCAACAAGGATATTTTTTGAATTCCCGTATAATAATCCGGTGTACAGAAAGAATGCCATGGATTTTCTGGACCTGATACCCGACGGGCACTATGTGGCTATCACGAACCTTGGTAACAGGAATACCAACAACTCCTTTATTCAGCAATGGATGGATGATACCTTAACCTTGGGGTCGGGCAATTCACTGTATCATAAATTGAAGTCGATTGGCTTTACTGAAATCGACAGCTTCTACCGAAATCTTCCGTTCTTATATTTTTATCAGAAGGGTATTCCATCCTATACCCCTACCCAGGTGATGGGGCCCAGGGATTCATCTCATATTGATGTAAGCTTCCCGCTGTTTTCAACCAGCACCCATGGAACTATTACTTCTCCATTGTTAGGTCCTGCAACAGCATGGCAACAGCTGCAATGGGGTGGTACCAGCAATGATCCGGATATCACAAAAGATACTACTGCCATTGAAGTGTGGGGTGTGCGGGGAGATGGTACTACAGAGCGATTGTCAACCGTGTACCAATCGCGGGATACGTCTATTTCATTCATTGATGCACAGACTTATCCCTATTTGCGGTTGAGGATGCTCAACAGCGATCAAACCTTTGGTACTCCATATCAATTGGATTACTGGAGGGTACGAGGAGATTTTGTACCGGAAGGAGCCGTAGCACCGAACCTGTATTTCCAGATGAGCGATACGGTTGAACAGGGCGCGCCGATTGAATTCGGACTGGCATTCAAAAACATCAGCAGTGCAAACTTCGACAGCTTGCTGAAAGTAAAACTCACCATCACCGACCGGAACAATCAGGTGCATGTGTTGCCGGTGCCACAGCGCAAGGCACTGGTATCGGGCGATACCCTTAAAGTAACGTATACCATTGAGAGTGCGAACTTCCCGGGCATGAATACCTTGTTTATTGAATTCAATCCGGATGATCATCAACCGGAACAAAGCCATTATAACAATGTACTCTACAAAACATTCTTTGTGAAAGAAGACCGGGTGAATCCACTGCTGGATATCACTTTCGACGGGGTGCATATCCTCAACCGCGATATTGTGGCGTCCAAGCCGGGCATCCTCATAAAACTGAAAGATGAAAACCGGTACATGGAACTTAAAGACACGGCTTTGCTGAAAGTATTTGTGAGATTTCCGGATGAATCCGCACCACGCCGCTATTACTTTAACGACACCATGCGTTTTATTCCGGCCAACATAAGCAATGGAGACAACACCGCCAGCATAGAGTTTAACCCTTACTTCCCGGTAGATGGAGAGTATGAACTGATTGTATCGGGCAGGGATGTGGTTGGAAATGAGGCCGGAGCTATTGAATATCGTGTACTCTTTAACGTGATTAATAAACCGATGATTTCAAATCTGTTGAATTATCCGAATCCGTTTACTACTTCCACTGCCTTTGTGTTTACAGTTACAGGCAGTGAAGTACCACAGAACATCCGCATTCAGATACTAACGGTTACGGGTAAGATAGTGAGAGAGATTACCAAAGAAGAGCTGGGTCCTATTCATATCGGCAGAAATATCACTTCGTTTAAATGGGATGGTACGGATATGTACGGACAGCGCTTGGCCAATGGCGTGTATCTCTATCGGGTGCTGACCAATCTGAATGGCAGACGACTGGATAAATACCGGGCTGCCGGCGATAATACCGATAAATACTTCAACAAAGGGTATGGAAAAATGTACCTGATGCGATAAAGAAAAAGATGAAACAATCAGGCTGCCTTGGTGCAGCCTTTTTTTATGGGTTCACACCCGGGGGGTGGTGTAATTTCCTGCGCCGGTTCCACCACTTTCGGATGATTGTCGCTGCCGGTTGTTCTACCATGGCATGAAACAGCAATGAAACGATGATCATGCAGAGGAATATAATCCACACATTGGGGTGAATGTAAAGGGCAATCCATCCTGCTACAAAACTTGTATGTAACAGATAGAAAGAATAAGTAGCATTTCCCATGCGTAACATCCAGGGAGTGCTCAGCAATGACTTCAACAGCGACTGCTCATAAATCAGGCCGTAAAAAACAATCATGATGCCCACGGGAAGCACAAGATGATTGATACATAATCCCCACCAGGTATCCACCCCATTCACAGTGCCGTAATGAACCGCAATGCCATACTGTGCAATAATCACGGCCAATACCAAGGTGCAGCCGGTGAGGGTAGGAAAGGGAATGCGTTGAAGCAGTCGGTTGCTGAATCGCCCCTGCACTACATACGCGAGATAAATGCCACAGGCAAATTCAAAGGCCCTGCCGAAAAATGTGGTGAGGAAAGTGAAATGGTAGTTTGAAAAAAATCCATCCACCGGAAACAATCGAAAACAAAAGGTGAGCAGCACCCCGAGGATGTACATGTACAGCACAAAGGCTATCAGTCCGCCGGGCTTTTTCACCCAAAGAAAAATGAGCGGGGCAATGAGGTAAAATAATTCTTCAACAGACATACTCCAGCTCGGGCCAATCCCCGTGAGATAGTATTCAGATGAGAATCCCTTCAGTAGTGTGATGTTGTACAGGTAAGTTTTGGTGAGCGATTGAGAGCCGGGTTCATCCAGCATCCATTTTAAAAAAAAGGTAGCTGAAATCAACAGAATAAGTATCGGAAATACCCTTGACATGCGGTTCACCAGATAGTCGGCTATAGTACTTCGTTTCAGCGTTCCCGTGGTGAAATACCTGTAGGTGATTAAAAAGCCGCTGAGTACAAAAAAGAACGACAGGAAAGAGAAAAACTGATGCGTAAATGCATACAATGCATGGGTTTCGCTGAACGGATTGAAATGTTTGAAAAAGATAAGGAACACACACAACGCCCGGATACCGGTTAGTGCAGGCAGAAATGGAGCAGTGGTTTTGGACGTCATCTCACATTAAACATAATACAGATTTGCTAAACCAAAAAATCAACGCGCGCGTTCCCGTTTAAACAAATGCAGGGCCATGAGGATGATGAAAGGAGTAAGGGTTAGAAAAAACCGGCTATGCCATTCATCGCAAGTCATCATTACAAAAACCCAGTGTATCATTACTAGTGCTATGGAAAACACCATCAGGCCATTCATTTTTTTTCTCCATAACGCCAACCCAATACTCAGATATAATGGATAAAAGTATAATCCCAGTAGGATGTTGTGCATGGTGGAATACCACGGACGGAGCAGTCCGAAAAATGCCATTGTTTTTTGAGCGGCCAGTTGCAGGAAGTGCGGAAAGTTGTGCACGATGTAATACAGCAATCCATACAGCGATTGAGGCTCTTCCGTTAGCTTCAGGGTGGCGTGAGTAGATAATGCAGGTGCATCACAAATAATGTGCTCCCGCAGAAAGGGTTCCATTACGTTGATGCCTCCTCCGGTTCGCATGGCCGCATCTACCCAAACCAGTACGCCGGCCAGTGGCAGCAACAGCATCATCCAGCGCAGGACAACCGGAACGGCAGAAGCACGATAAAATCCGTAGATAACTGTTGCGGCTACAATAAATACTCCTGTAGGCCTGGTGAGGCAAAGGGCGATCAGTACCAGTATGGTAACGGCCAGCCATCCGCCACTACGGGTGCCCTTACGAAATAACAGGTAGGCGTACACGATAATCAGGCTGAAGAAAACAGATTCGGTATAAATGAATGTGTTGTACAACTGGTATGGAATGCAAAGCAGTAACAATACACTGCCCGTGATAGCCAGAAACCGGGAGGCCAGCCATTGGTGGCAGAGGTGATAAAAGCAATGCAGTGCCAGCAGGTTTAACAGCAGGTGTACCCCATAATTCAGCCAGAAGTGTCCGAGCTGAAGGGAAACGGAAGAAAGTAAAATTTCGGTGAGGTAGGTATAGTAAATCGGACTGCTGAAGGGTAAACCCTGATTGAAGTGTTCGGCTTCACGAATGATGCGCAGGGCTTCCCCTTCCGCATACAGCGGGTTCATCCACCATATACCGCCCTGAATGATTACCCATACAATGCTCAGGATTAGCAGGTGCGGATAGGCGGTAAAATATTTTCCCGGTGTCATGCACGATGGATTCGGTGAATGTATTTTCCGATCAGGTCGAACTCAATGTTCACCACACTTCCGGTTTTAAGTTGATGCATATTGGTATGCTCCATGGTATAGGGAATGATGGCAACGGAAAAAGTGTTTTCACCCACATTGAAAATGGTTAAACTGATTCCGTTGAGGGCAATGGAGCCTTTTTCAATAATGAGCGGGCAATAGCCGTTACCAAGGCTGAAGGTAAATATTGTACTACCGTTCTGGTCATGAATTTGTGTACAGGTAGCTACCTGATCTACATGCCCCTGAACTATGTGCCCGTCCATTCTGCCATTCATTTGCATAGCCCGTTCCAGGTTGATGGTATCGCCCGGCACCCAGTGATTGAGATTGGTTTTTAACAAGGTTTCTTCTACAGCCGTTATGCGGTAGGCGTTTTCGGCTGTGTTGAGTCCGTCAACCGTTAAACAAACCCCATTATGGGCAAGGCTTTGATCAATTTTAAGTTCGGGAGTGAGTGGGGATGACAGCCAAAGGATTTTATTTTTGCCGCTGGCCTCTGCACTGAGCACCCGGGCTGTGTTTTCAATGATACCGGTAAACATGTTTCAAATTTCGGGATTTTATGATGATTTTTTCTTTTTTAAAAAAGAATCCATTACCTTTGCGTCCCGCTTAGAAGGCGGTATTCAGCAAATAAAAAAAGAGGTATTACAATGTTAATTATCGATTCCAAAGATTGCGAAAACATCGACAAGGCTCTGAAGAAGTACAAAAAGAAGTTCGAAAAGAGCCGTATTTTAATGCAACTGCGTGACAGACAATCGTTTACAAAACCATCCGTAAGACGTCGCACAGAGGTATTGAAAGCTGTTTACAAGCAACAAATCGCTTCCGGAAAAGTAGAGCTGTAAATTATTAACCTCCAGCAATAGATTAAACTGATTGCCAATGCTTACATTTGGTAATCAGTTTTTTTATGCCATTAACCCCTGAAACATCCATTCCTTCCTTCCTGCATTACCTTCGTTTTCAGAAGCGGTATGCCCAACACACGCTGCTGGCATATACCCATGACCTTAACTCATTTGAACAATACCTGAAGGAGACCTATCCGGATGAAGTGCCGGCAAAAGCTGCCCCGGTAATGATTCGTTCATGGCTGGCTTCCATGAGGGAAAGCGGCATTCAGGCCAGAACCGTGAACCGGAAGATATCCGCACTGAAATCGTTCTACAAATACTTGATGAGGGAGCAGTTGATTGAGGTCAGTCCGATGACAGCCATCCTGACTCCGAAAGTGAAAAAACGATTGCCACAATACGTAGAGAAGCAGGATATGGACCGTTTGTTTCAAGACGATGTTTTTCCGAAGGATTTCAAAGGGCAAACAGAACGGGTCATCCTTAAAATATTATATGCCACGGGCATCCGCCGGTCGGAGTTGCTGAACCTCAAGGAACAGCATATTGATTTCAGTAATCAAACCATAAAGGTATTGGGGAAGGGCAGCAAAGAGCGCCTTATTCCGGTGAGTGCCACTCTGTTGGCGTTACTTCAAGAGTACAGGGAATTAAAAAAGCAATTAAACGAAGCGGCCGACCGCGAGTATTTGCTGGTGAATGAAAAGGGAAAAAGATTACACAGCGGGTTCATTTACAGCACCGTAAAGCGTTACCTGAGTACGGTAACGACAATCCAGCGACGGAGCCCACATATATTGCGGCATACTTTTGCCACACATCTAACCGGCAACGGTGCTGATTTGAATGCGGTAAAGGAGTTGCTCGGACACAGCAGCCTGGCGGCTACCCAGGTGTACACCCACAACCATATAGAAAAGCTGAAAGAAATTCACAAAAAAGCGCATCCTAAATCATAATTTTTCCCGTAAATTTATAGTCCGGTGTAAGTGTAGGTTTTTTGCGGCCTCCACTACTGGAATATTGACGTTGAAATTTTTTAAAAAAGTGACATCCTCTTAAACTATTCGCCTATTTCGCAACGTTACCTATACATTCTTATCACTTAAAAAAAGCGGACTATGAACGTTAACATTCAAACAGTGCACTTTGATGCAGATGGCAAGTTGCTGGAATTCATTCAGCGCAGGATTGAGAAAATCAAGCAGTTCCACGACAGAGTCACGCATATTGATGTTTTTTTGAAGTTGGACAATATCGTGCATCAGATTAAAGACAAGGTAGTGGAGATCAGGGTTTCGATTCCCCGCCATGAGTTTTTTGTGAAACAAACCTCTAAATCGTTTGAAGAAAGTTTTGACAACGCGCTGGATGCAATGATCAACCAGATTAAAAGAAAGAAAGAAAGGCTGGCAGCCTGATACAAACGACAAAAAAACTATGTATCCCGCCTGAAAAGGCGGGTTTTTTTATGCCGGATTTTCATCTTTAAAAAGTTGAAAAAAATTATTTTATCAAAGTTTTTGTATTCATCAAATTCCATTACCTTTGCCTTCCCAAAAAACAGGGTGCCTCCGAGTGCCCTAAAATGAGGGAGTTCTTTTAATGCCGAAGTAGCTCAGTTGGTAGAGCAACTGATTTGTAATCAGTAGGTCGCAGGTTCGACTCCCGTCTTCGGCTCAAGCAGTTCATTATTGAAGCCAATGGAAGGGGTGGTTCTCCGGTTCAACTCCCAACTTCGTTTCGATTTTATACCGGGCAGTTACCAGAGTGGCCAAATGGGGCGGACTGTAAATCCGCTGTCTTTCGACTTCGGTGGTTCGAATCCACCACTGCCCACGATTCACGTTGTAAAAACAACGTACAGTTCTTTTAAACCGGCAATCTTTTAGGGGTTCCGGAAACAAGCGGAAGTAGCTCATTTGGTAGAGCGATAGCCTTCCAAGCTATAGGTGGCCGGTTCGAGCCCGGTCTTCCGCTCAAAAATTGCCTATGTAGCTCAGGGGTAGAGCACTTCCTTGGTAGGGAAGAGGTCGTGAGTTCGATTCTCACCATCGGCTCAACAACTTGAAGTGTTGAGTGAAAAGTGTACCAAGGTTTTCTTTATCCGGAACAGGAGTACACACAACATCAGAGGGTTAAACAACAAATAATTGTCTTTCGATTTGCGGACATTAAATGCAAGCCGGTATTAAACACTTTTTTTAAAAAAAATAAAATGGCAAAAGAGAATTTTAAGAGGGATAAACCTCACGTAAATGTTGGTACTATTGGTCACGTAGATCATGGTAAAACAACCTTAACCGCCGCTATAACCGATATTTTGTCAAAAAAAGGTTTGGCGGAGAAAAGAAACTATGATGACATCGATGGAGCTCCTGAAGAAAAAGAAAGGGGTATCACCATTAATACTGCTCACGTAGAATATCAAACAGCGAACCGTCACTACGCTCACGTAGATTGCCCGGGTCACGCTGACTACGTTAAGAACATGATTACAGGTGCTGCACAGATGGACGGCGCTATCCTCGTAGTTGCGGCTACTGATGGTCCGATGCCACAAACCAAAGAGCACATCCTGTTGGCTCGTCAGGTAGGTGTACCTCGTATCGTGGTTTTCATGAACAAGGTTGACTTGGTTGATGATCCTGAATTACTGGAACTGGTTGAAATGGAAATCCGTGAGCTGTTGTCTTCTTACGGTTTCGACGGAGATAACACTCCAATCATCCAGGGTTCTGCTACCGGTGCTTTGGCCGGCGAAGACAAATGGGTTGCTAAAATCGACGAACTGATGGATGCTGTAGATACCTACATTCCATTGCCTCCTCGTCCGGTTGATATGCCATTCCTGATGAGTGTTGAGGATGTGTTCTCTATCACTGGTCGTGGTACTGTTGCTACCGGCCGTATCGAAAGAGGTCGTATCAAAGTGGGTGAAGCAGTTGAAATCGTTGGTTTGATGGAAAAACCACTGTCATCTACCGTTACCGGTGTTGAGATGTTCAAGAAATTACTCGACGAAGGTGAAGCAGGTGATAACGCCGGTTTACTGTTACGTGGTATTGAGAAAACTCAGATCCGCCGCGGTATGGTAATTTGTAAGCCAGGTTCAATTACTCCACACACTGAATTTAAAGGTGAAGTGTACGTATTGAGCAAGGAAGAAGGTGGCCGTCACACTCCATTCTTCAACAAGTACCGTCCTCAGTTCTACTTCCGTACTACTGACGTAACCGGAGAGGTTGAATTACCAGCAGGAACTGAAATGGTTATGCCTGGTGATAACACCAACCTGGTGGTGAAGCTGATCCAGCCTATCGCGATGGAAAAAGGTTTGAAGTTCGCGATTCGTGAAGGTGGCCGTACAGTAGGTGCAGGTCAGGTTACTGAGATCATCAAGTAATCATCTGAAAAAAGATAAGTATCTTTGAAATATAATTAGCTAATTAGCCCATGCTAATTAGCTAATTAGTTTATACAGACAGAGGTCTGAAAGAGAGATAGTTCTTTAATAAATTTACAGGCATGGCTCCGCCACGGAGGGGTGCGGGTCTGAAAAAAAGACATGTGTCTTTGATAAACACAGACATGGGTCTGAGAAAAGAAGTAGATCTTTTTTCATAAACACGGGCATGGTCCCGCCACGGCGGGATACGGGTCTGAAAAAAAGACATGTGTCTTTGATAAACACAGACATAGGTCTGAAAAGAAGGAAATAGATCTTTTTCATAAACACGGGCATGGTCCCGCCACGGCGGGATACGGGTCTGAAAAAAAGAAGTAGATCTTTTTCATAAACACGGGCATGGTGCAATGGTAGCATACGGGTCTCCAAAACCTTTGATCTGGGTTCGAATCCTAGTGCCCGTGCAATATTTTGAAATGTTTTTACTGTAAATGGTTTTACAGTGTATCAAGGTGTCAGGCAATATCTGACCGTAAAAAGAATAGTATATGAGCAAATTCGTTGGTTTTGTAAAAGATTCTTACAAAGAACTTACAGAAAAAGTATCCTGGCCTAAGTGGGAACAGTTGCAGCAGTCTACTACCATTGTACTGGTTGCTACACTGATTATCACCGGTATCATTGCAGCTATGGATTTTGTTGCTAATGGCTCACTGAAATTTATTTACTCTTTATTTAAGTAATATCCATGACGGAAGAGACTACACAACCACAGGAAACGGTGGAAAAGGAAAACAGTAAATGGTACGTACTTCGCGTTGTAAGTGGAAAAGAACGCAAGATTAAGGAGTACCTGGATAAAGATGTTGTGCGCAACGGGTGGGACAAAATAATCAAGCAGGTTTTCTTACCGGTAGAAAAAGTATATAAAGTGCAGAACGGAAAAAAAGTAATGCGCGAAAGAAACTTTTATCCGGGTTATATTATGATGGAAGTTGCCGGTGATAAACTGAACGACGATATCATCCAGCACGTGAGCAATATCAGCAACGTAATGCACTTCTTAACCGATGGCAAAGGTTCAAAAGGAAACATCATTTCATTGAGGAAAGCCGAAGTGAACAAAATGTTGGGTAAGGTGGATGAAATGAGTGATGCCGGCGGAATGACTATGAGCGAACCATTCATCATTGGTGAAACCATCAAAATCATTGATGGTCCGTTCAACGATTTCAACGGTGTTATTGAAGAAGTGCACGACGAGAAGAAAAAACTCAAGGTTCAGGTGAAGATCTTCGGTAGAGCTACACCCGTTGAGTTGAGTTACATGCAGGTAGAAAAAATTTCCTGATTCAGTTATAACATACATCATTTAATCCTGTTCTGTGAACAGGATTTTTTTATGGGACGATGTAAAAAACCAGTATTTTAACCGGTGATTGGGCATCAGCTCAGTAACAAAGTTCTTAAGATATTATCCATTCATACCCATCGGCATTTTCTGGCGGTATCTTTCATCAAACACTGCTCTAAATCATATCCATCCCAAATAAAAAGTTCGGATATTTGTATCAAATAAGCACACATGAAAAAGTTCTTCATCCTCGTTCCGGCCTTACTGTTGGGCATGGTAGTAATGGCTCAGCCTCCCAAAGGAAAGGCTAAAAAAGGAACAGTATATGGCGCCAACGTTGATAAGTCGGGTGCTATGCCTGCCAATGATCTCACCGGTTTTATGAAAGGCAAAGCGTCGGCAAACGTGAAAGTACAAGGTAAGGTTACCGAAGTTTGCCAGGCAATGGGCTGCTGGATAAAACTGGAAACGGCTGACGGCCCCGTAATGGTTAAAATGAAAGACCATGCGTTTTATGTACCTATGGCGTTGTCGGGTAAAAATGTAGTCATTGAAGGCGAAGCATCGGTTAAAGAAACTTCAGTGGACATGCTGAAGCACTATGCAGAAGATGCCGGTAAATCCAAGGAAGAAATTGACGCTATCAAGGAATCTCAGAAGCAAATGATGATTATGGCTGCCGGGATTGTGGTGCTATAATCAATCGGATTAAAAAATTTTAAAGCCTCGTCTTATGATGAGGCTTTTTGTTATCGTACATTCGAACATGTTTTCAAGAGTTGCATTTTGTGCATTGTTTGGGTTGATGTGGGTTGTTTTCTTTACAATAGCCCGCATTGGTTTTTTACTGGCCAATTGGAACGAGTCTGCCTCAGCCGGACTGAATAATGTATTCGGTTCTATGATACACGGACTGCGCATGGATATGTCGATGGCTGTGTATATATCCATTCCGGTGTTTTTGACCGTGCTGATTTCTGCATGGGTAACGGTGTTGCGTAGCCGAAAAATATATGTGTTCTATACCCTGTGTGTACTGTTCCCGGTATTGTTGCTGTTGCTCACGGATATCGGGTTGTATACATCCTGGCAATCGCGTATTGATGCCACATTCCTGCGTTATATGTCTAACCCCCGCGAGGTTTGGGCGTCGATTTCGCATCTTCCGGTATTCTGGATACTCCTTGGATTTTTGCTCACCTTTCTTTTATTCTCTTTTTGCATGCGGCGGTATATCAATCGTTTCGCCTATCTGTTACAACATCCACACCGTTTAACGGTACAGGCCATTCTGGTGGTGATATGGATGGGGATGATGATTATTCCGTTGAGAGGAGGGTTTCAGCTGGCCCCGCTGAATCAGAGCACGGTTTTCTTTTCCAACAATCATTTTTCAAACCTTGCGGCCATCAATGCGCCCTGGAATTTTGTGCATGATGTGATGCACCGGCAGGATGAATCAAAAAATCCTTTTACCTACATGGAGGATGCGGAGGCCATCCGTATAGCAGACAGCATCTATGCGAAACCGTTAGCAAATGCTGCCGATAGTTTGATTGAGCCAGTTAATGTATTGCTGATTGTGTGGGAAAGCCTCACGGAAAAGGTGGTAGATTTAAAATATAAAGGCGTAGAAGTTACTCCCGGTTTGAATACGCTCATCCGTGAAGGGGTGTATTTCAGCAATGCGTATGCTACCGGCGACCGCACAGATAAAGGGATCGTGGGCATACTGAGCGGTTACCCGGCACAACCCACCACTTCCATTGTGAAGATTCCGGCAAAGGCAGCTTCTTTACCCATGCTCAGCCGGGATCTCAGCCGGGCGGGGTATCAAACGGCGTATTATTATGGAGGAGAACCAGAGTTCGCCAATATGAAATCGTACCTCATGGAAGGGGCTTTTGCACGTTTTGTAACTATTGATGATTTTGATAAAAAAGACCACAACTCTAAATGGGGTGCCCATGATGGAGTGGTGATGAAACGGTTGCTGGGGGACATGCAACAGGTATCCGCTCCCTTTTTTTACACCTGGCTTACCCTGAGCAGCCATGAACCATACGAAACACCGGTGGCCGCCCGCATAGAAGGCGGAGACCATGAAAGCCGCATGCTGGATGTGATGCATTATACCGACAGTGTGGTTTTTGCATTTATAAACTCCTGTAAACAATTGCCCTGGTGGAAGAATACCCTGGTGGTGATTACCGGTGATCACGGACATCCCCTGCCAAAGCGTACCCTCCGGAGTGATAATTTCAGGATACCGATTTTATTTACGGGAGGTGTGATTCTGCAACCGGAACGGAGGGAAGAAGTGGTTTCGCAGAATGATATTGCGGCATCTATTTTACACTATGCGCAATTGCCTTCCTCATCATATCGCTGGAGCAGGAATCTGTTTCAACCCCCTTATCCAAACAATGCCTTCTTCACCTTTAACAACGGTTTCGGATTTGCATCAGGTGATAGCGTGTACCTGTATGATAATGTAGGGAAGCGCCTGATTGAGTATAATCATATGCCCGGTGCATCCGAATTGAAAGTAGGGAAGGCCCTTCAGCAAATATCTTTCAGGGATTATCTGCAGCGTTAGGTCAGATTCATTTTTTTCAGCCGGATGCGCAACATCCATTTTTCAAATTCCACTGCAAACAAAACTACGGAACCACCAATAAAGCACCACATCAGTTCTATGAAAGTGAGCGGTTGTGTTTTTAGTAATTGATTGGCAAAGGGTAGATACACAATGGCAATTTGCAGCAGGCAGGTAAATATTACGGTGAGCAGCAGGGGCATGTTCGATAAGATATCCTTGCTGAACACACTGTTTCTGTTGCTTTTAATAGCCAGGATGTGTCCGAGTTGCGCAAAAGAAAGAGTAACAAACACCATCGTTTGCCAGTGTTCAAGGTTTTGATGCACGGCCCATGCCTGCATAGCCAGGGTTACTCCTGCCATCAGTATTGAAATTCGTATGATGTGCGTACCTACACCATCGGCAAATAAACTTTCTTCGGGTTTACGGGGAGGTAGTTTCATCACGAGTTTTTCGGAACGCTCACTTGCCAGGGCCAGTCCGGGCAGGCCGTCGGTAACCAGGTTGATCCAGAGAATATGCACGGGTAGCAACGGAATGGGCAGCTGCAAAATCGGAGCCAGAATCATGATCAGGATTTCAGCAGTATTGCAGGTCATGATGTATTTGATAAACTTCCGGATGTTATCATAAATCCGGCGGCCTTCTTTTACGGCTTTAACGATGGTGCTGAAATTATCATCGAGCAGGATCATGTCTGCGGCTTCTTTACTTACATCTGTGCCATTGATGCCCATGGCCACGCCGATGTTCGCGGCCTTGAGTGAGGGAGCGTCGTTCACCCCGTCTCCCGTCATGGCTACAAAATGATTTTTTTGCTGGAGCGCTTTAATGATCATTAATTTTTGTTCGGGTGACACACGTGCATACACGCGAATTTTTTCAACTTCCTTCTGAAAGGTTTCCGGAGTCATTTGCCGGAGTTGCTCACTGGAGCGGGCTAAATCACCTTCTTGCATAATGCCCAGATCAGTAGCGATGGCGGTTGCGGTAGCCAGGTGATCTCCTGTTATCATTACGGTTTGAATACCGGCAGTAGCACATTCGGCAATAGCTTGTTGGGCGGATGGCCTGGGCGGATCTATCAGGGCCACTACTCCCGCAGGAATTAAATCCGTTTCGGCAGCCTCTAAACCGGGCAGTGTTTCAGAAATTTTAAATCCAAAAGCCAGCACACGCATCCCTTTGGCTGACCACAGGTTGCTTTGATGCAGGAGGTGTTCAGTGTGTGTTGAGTCAGCCAGATGATCAGCAATTGATTCCGGGGCGCCTTTGGTGAGCAGGATGTAACGATCACCCATTCGATGAATGGTTGTCATCATTTTCCGGTCTGCATCAAAAGGAATTTCTGCTACGCGCGGGAGAGATGATTTTAATTGAATGAAGTTTTCAGCATCAAAACGTTCCTGTACAAATTCCACCAGTGCCATTTCGGTAGGATCACCGGTTACTATTCCTTCCTCTGTTTTTTTCAGATCGTTGTTAAGTGCCATCACCAGCTCCCATGGAGAGAACTTCTCAAAAACCGGCGGTTCGTTCAGCGGATGAAGGTTTTCCACTTTCATCTTGTTCTCGGTAAGGGTACCGGTTTTATCAGTACAGATAAAATTAACTGACCCCAGGGTTTCCACCGCCGGCAGGTTTCTAACCAGAGCCTGTTGTTTAACCATTCTTCTGGCACCTAAAGACAGGCAAACCGTAATAAGCGCAGGCAATGCTTCCGGTATGGCCGCTACCGCCAGAGAAATAGCCAGCAGCAACATCTTTACCGGTTCTTCTCCCTTTAATACACCTGCTACAAACAATACCAGGCACAACAGCAAAATGGCATACGATAACAGTTTGGTGAACCCTGCCATTCTTTTTTGCAGCGGCGTAAGTTGTTTTTTGGTGTTCAGTAAACCGGCAATTTTTCCAATTTCAGTGCGCATACCCGTAGCCGTTACTATGCCGGTTGCCCGTCCGTTGATTACGAGGGTGCTTTTAAACGCCATGTTGGTTTGATCTCCGATGGGAGCGTTCTCCTCGGGTATGGCTTCGGTGTTTTTATCAACCGGTACAGATTCTCCGGTGAGGGCTGATTCGTTCACCCGAAACGAATGAACTTCCAGCAGCCTCAGGTCGGCAGGAACCACGCTGCCGGCTTCCATTTGAACGATATCGCCCGGAACCACGAGGTGCGCGGGAATCAGTTGCAGTTTTCCGTTGCGTATAACATGTGCGTGCAGCGCTGCCATTTTTTTCAGGGCGCGGATGGATGCTTCCGCCTTGTACTCCTGTATAAATCCGATGATGGCATTCATCAGCACAATTACTCCGATGATTATGGTGTCTGCCAGATCTCCAATGAAACCTGAAACAATGGCCACCGCAATGAGTACCAGGATCATGAAATCTTTAAACTGATTGAGAAACAGCCAGACAGGGCTTTGAGGGCCTTTCACCTCCAGTTCGTTCTCACCGTATTCCTTCAGTCTTTTCGCCGATTCATGATCTGATAATCCCCGGCGATTTCCCTGTATCTCCTCCAGCACTTTATCAGTATGTAAGGTGTGCCATTGCATGGTGTATTTTTTGAACGTGCCTTTTTATTCAAAAGAGTTCTGACTGCGGGTGTAAGCCGCTGTTTCAAAGATAACTGAATACGAAAAAGCATCCTTTATTCCATATCACTTTTTAATGGACATATATAGGAAGGGTCTTTGAAGGTACATGGAGTGGGAGTAGGAATTCAAGCTGGACTTTTACGTTTCGGCTGAATAGTTTGCCATTGAACACGTGAATACCGTTAGTGTATAGATGATGGTAGGGATTACGCATGGCATAGCCTTCGGTATGTGGCTATATTTTCGCAGCATTTTTTGCTAATGGTCCCCTTTGGTTTTAAATTGTAAATTCTTCAGAGTCTTAGCCCGAAATGGCTTAAGACTAACCATGTTATTCGAAAGTAGTTAAAGCTCGCTCAGGAGCTGGTCAGGTGCCAGGGCGCGTATCTCACTGTTCTTAAAGTCTTTAGTATTTCGGGTAACAATACAATCCATTTTTGGAATGGTGCTTGCACAGTATATTTGTATTGCATCTTCAACGTCGCTGTATTTCGAACGAAAACTTTTTCTTATAATGTCTTCTGTAACTGAAATTACTGTTACGTATTCTAGCATTGAACTCATAACCTCCCGAAGTGCTTTATCATGCATCACACCTTTCAGTATATAGTATGTAGTAGCAAGTGTATGGGAAGATGTAAATAATTTTAAAGACTTTGATTCTGCAAGGGTAAATATTTCTATGGCATATTTACTAAAAGGCTTCCGGTCTCCAATCAAATCAACAATAATATTGGTGTCTATGAAAACATATTTCATTTTAAATGCTTTTGCTTCAGATAATATTGAAGAGCCTTCTTCTCATCGAATTTATCAGGAAGTTTTACAGCACCAACAATCTTTTTAAGTTTTGGCGAAATCTTTTGTTTCGCATTGCTCTCAGTTAGGTTATTCAGGTAGTTTTCGATAATTTCTGACAAACTTCTACCGGTTTCCGCCGCGTATTTCTTTGCTCTTTCTATAACTGACTTGTCAACCTGTAAGGTCAGTTTTGTATTCATACGTAGGTTTTTTACAAATATACGTATTAGGAGGGATTTTTGAAAGGCTTACCAGTACCCGGGAGGAGGCTTGTAACGTTTGTAAACAGCTGCTGTGTAATGGAAAGGAGGAGATAAAAAAAATGAGGCCGGAGGCCTCATGCACAGATAAGATGTTTGTACACCCTAACGGTTCAGGTTGTCGAAAACCGTGGTGGTGTAATAAGGTTTGCAGGCCATATAGATGCTGTAGCCTTTGTTGGTGGAAATAACTACGTAATTTTCTGCGGTGGAAAAACGGAAGGTGTATTGATTTCCCGCTTCGCTGATTACATCATAATCTACCATACCGTCTCCTTCATTTCTTTTCAGGATTTTATACAAACTGGTGATGGTGCCGGTACAATGAATGAATTCATTGTTGTTGATGAACAGATAGTAACTCGGGTAATTAACCACTTCATACTCTTTAGTGATTTTTCCATCTTCACCTATATCAAACTCCTGGCGGGTTTCTGTTGGCCATACCTGGCCTTTTTGTGCGAATGCACCGGAGCTGCAAAGGATGACGATTGCAATGCTTAGAATTTTTTTGAACATGGGATTTAAGGTTTATGGAGCATTAACGTTGCATCAGTAAATCTAGTATTTATACATCAAGGTAAATAGGTTGTACAGGTGTATTGTGCAAAAAATGATGATAAGAACTTGAAACCCTAAAATATACGCCCGATTGCAGTGGAAACCCCGGTGAGGCCCTGTGGAGAGGGGTGGTGCCGGAGTTGAAACGAAAAGCGGGGGGCGGTTGATGAGCAGGTACACCCTATCTCGTTCAAAAAATCCACTAAATGCAGGTTAAAGCTTTCAGCACAGATGAAAATTTGTTGGAATGGAAGAGGTTTTGCGCTACTTTTGCATAAAACAACAAAATAGTTGGAAAATTCAAAGACATATTACCGGATTTTAGAGATGTTGAAACGCACTGGCGCCCAATCGGCCCCGGATGTGGCGCGTGAATTTGGCATTACGGTGGAGGGTGCCCGTCAGCAGTTATCTAAGTTGTTAGAACGAGGCTGGGTGGCGCCTGTGTCGGATGTGAAAGGTGTGGGCCGGCCCATTTTGAGGTACAGTTTAACGGAAGATGGCCACCGGTTGTTTCCGGATAACCACCGCGAACTTACGGTTCAGATATTGAATACAGTGGAGCAGGTGCTGGGGCAGAATGCCCTGGATGCGGTGATTCACGCCCGGGCCGTAGAGGTGGAACAGCGTTATCGTGCCATGGTGGATGCAGTGGATACGCTGGAAGAAAAGATTGAACAGATTAAGCAAATGCGTTGCGAGGAAGGATATATGGCTGAGTGGAAGAAGGAAGGTGATACGATCTATTTTATTGAGAATCATTGTCCTATAGGTTCGGCGGTGCAGTTCTGTACCGGTTTTTGCAAGGCAGAACTCAATACCATGCAAAAATTACTGGGAGACGGGTATGAGGTGCAGCGTATGGAGCATTTGCCCAATGGCGACCGTAGGTGCATGTATGTAATTAATCCAATAAAAGTGTTGGAAAATTAAGTGTGATTTGGCTTGTGGTTGATGCGTTGCGGCTTAACTTTGCGGCGCTGAAACAGGATAAAGTATTAAAGAATGAAACTCTTGATATTTAATGGTGAGCCCGGGGATTTTGCAGGCAGAACGTCTGCAAAGTTGACGGATTACATTGTGCGTACTGCTCAGGCGGCGGGAATGGAAACTGATGTGATGCAGGTGGGAGCTCTGGGGTTGCCGTTCTTTGATTTTTCGCACCGGCAAACACCGGAGGCCGTGCTGCAGATGGTGAGCCGCTTTAAAGCAGCCACTCACCAGATTTGGTTAACACCGCTGTATCATGGAAGCATGACGGGCATGATGAAAAATGCGCTCGACTGGCTGGAAGTAACCGCAGGCGATGAGCCCGCGTATCTCACCCATCATTTTGCCGGGATGATATGCTGGGCGGATGGCAGCCATGCAATGAATGGCATCATGGCCATGGAAAATGTGGCTAAGTCGTTACGTGCCTGGGTGCTGCCTTTTTCTATACCGGCGATGCAACGGTTACTGATACACGAAAACGGAGCCTTGAACGATGAATATGCCCGTAAAATTGATTTAATGGTTTCGATGCTGGTGAATGCACCAACACTTCAACCGGCAGTACATGTATAATGTAAATGAGTAAAAAATATGATTACTGTTTCTGATAGCGCTAAAACTTTTATTCTGGATCAACTGGAAAAAGATTATCCCGGTGGCAACCACTTTGTGCGCGTAGGCGTGAAAGGCGGCGGCTGCAGCGGATTGGAGTATGAGCTGAAGTTTGATGATCAGCCTCGTGAGGGTGATGAAGTGTATGAAGACAAAGGGGTGAAGGTTGTGGTGGATATGAAGAGTCTGTTGTATTTATTTGGTACAGAACTGGATTATACCGGCGGACTCAACGGAAAAGGACTCGTATTTAAAAACCCGAATGCTACACGTACCTGTGGCTGCGGAGAAAGTTTCGCAGTTTAAAACAGAAAAGAAAAATGGAAAAAGAAAACCAGTTATTAGAAGAGATTGCCAATTCGGAATACGAATACGGATTTGTAACCGATATTGAAACGGATAAACTGCCCGAAGGGTTGAATGAAGATACCATACGCTTCATCTCTGCCAAAAAGCAGGAACCTGAATGGTTGCTTGAGTATCGTTTGAAAGGATATCAGGCTTTTCTGCGTTCTAAGATGCCCGAGTGGCAGAACTTTAAAATGCCTGAAATAGATTTTCAATCGATTTCTTATTATGCCGAACCCAAACCTAAAAAGCAATTGCAGAGTTTGGATGAGGTAGATCCGGAACTGCTCGAAACTTTTGAGAAACTGGGTATTCCGTTGAACGAACAGAAATTACTGGCCGGTGTGGCGGTGGATGCGGTGTTCGACAGTGTATCGATTGCTACCACGTACAAAGGCAAACTCAAAGAACTGGGTATTATTTTTTGCTCCTTCAGTGAAGCTGTAAAAGAGCATCCTGAACTGGTGAAGAAATATATGGGCTCTGTGGTGCCTCATTCCGATAACATATTCGCCTCACTGAATACCGCGGCGTTTTCTGACGGATCGTTTGTATATATTCCTAAAGGTGTTCGCTGCCCGATGGAACTGAGTACTTATTTCAGAATAAATGCACAGAATACCGGACAGTTTGAACGCACCCTGATTATTGCGGATGAAGGAAGTTATGTGAGTTATTTAGAAGGATGTACCGCACCCCGCAGAGATGAGAATCAATTGCACGCGGCCGTAGTGGAACTGATTGCGATGGAAGGCGCTGAAATTAAATACTCCACTGTGCAGAACTGGTATCCGGGCGATAAAGACGGTAAAGGTGGGATTTACAATTTTGTAACCAAGCGCGGTATTTGTAAGGGCAGAAAATCACGCATATCCTGGACGCAAGTTGAAACAGGTTCAGCCATCACCTGGAAATACCCGAGCGTGATTTTGCAGGGCGATGATTCAGAAGCAGAATTTTATTCTGTTGCCGTTACCAAGAATAAGCAACTGGCTGATACCGGAACGAAGATGATGCACCTCGGAAAAAATACACGCAGCCGTATTATTTCGAAAGGAATTTCTGCCGGACAAAGCCACAACAGTTATCGTGGTTTAGTGTATGTGGGTCCGAAAGCCGACCATGCCCGAAACTTCACCCAGTGCGATTCATTATTACTGGGCGATCGTTGCGGCGCGCATACCTTCCCGTACATAGAAACTAAAAACAAAACAGCCACCATTGAACACGAGGCAACCACTTCCAAAATTGGAGAAGACCAGGTGTTCTACCTGAATCAGCGTGGTATTGATGATGAAAAGGCTGTAGCACTGATTGTGAATGGTTATGTGCGCGACGTTATCAATCAGTTGCCGATGGAATTTGCTGTAGAAGCTCAGAAGCTGCTGGCCATTTCACTGGAAGGCAGTGTAGGTTAAACTTTAATAATAAACATAGAAATACAACGCAACATGTTATCAATAAAAAATCTGCAGGCGCAGGTAGAAGACAAACAAATACTGAAAGGCTTGAACCTGACCGTGAAGCCGGGAGAAGTACATGCCATTATGGGGCCGAACGGTTCCGGCAAAAGCTCACTGGCCTCTGTTCTGGCCGGAAGAGATGCGTATGAAGTTACAGGAGGTGAGGTTGAATTTTATGGGAAGGATTTGCTGGAGCTGTCTCCGGAAGACCGTGCCCGTGAAGGGGTGTTCCTTGCGTTTCAGTACCCTGTTGAAATTCCCGGTGTTTCCAACATCAACTTCCTGAAAACGGCGATGAACGAGATCAGGGCATACAAAGGACTGGAACCGCTGGATGCCAAATCGTTCCTGAAGCTCAGCAAAGAGAAACAACAACTGGTGGAGTTTGATGCCAAACTGGTGAACCGTTGCCTGAACGAAGGCTTTTCAGGTGGCGAAAAGAAACGCAACGAAATATTTCAACTGGCTATGCTGGAACCCCGGTTGGCTATTTTAGATGAAACCGATTCCGGACTGGATATTGATGCCTTGCGCATAGTGGCGAATGGGGTGAATGCCCTGCGTTCGAAAGACAATGCCTTTATTGTAATTACACACTATCAGCGTTTGCTGGATTATATAGTGCCTGATTTTGTACACGTACTATTTGATGGGAAAATCATTAAGTCGGGTACCAAGGAACTGGCGCTGGAACTGGAAGAGAAAGGATACGACTGGCTGAAGGAATCAGTACATGCACCCACCGTTTAAATTGAATACAACACATGACACCACAGGTAACATTACCGATATACGACGAATTGCTGAAAGATTTTGCAAAGCTGGAACTAAAGCCGGAGCATGAAAGTATTCGTTCGAAGAGAAAGAAAGCCTTAGAGTTATTCAAACTAACGGGATTCCCTACCCGAAAACATGAGGATTGGAAATACACAGCAGTTACCCCTTACTTACAGTCTGACTTCCGCACCAACGGCTCTGTACCCGTAGCGCCCGTTGCCGTTGATTATTTGAAGCTGGCGGCCATACCCGGACTGGATTGTTACCGGGTGGTTTTGGTGAATGGGGCATTGCAATCTGTAGATGATGCGTTGCCCACGAATGTAAAAGTTCGCTCCATGGCTGAAGCGCAGGAAGATGCGGGTTTACTGAAGTATTTCGGTTCGGTTTCGGTGTTGGATAAAGCTCCGTTTGCAGCGTTGAATACTGCCTTGTTTGCCAATGGTTTCTTTCTGGAGATTGATGCCCAGGCGAACCTGGAAAAACCGATTCACCTAGTACAGGTATTGAACAGTGATGCGCAGGCATTTGTACAACCCAGGAATCTGGTGGTGGTGCATACCGGAGCAAAGGCAACGGTTATTGAATCAGTAGTATCTACTCCGGGAACGAAAGTGTTTGCCAACAGTTTAACCGAAGTGGTGCTGAAAGAGAATGCACACCTACAGCATTATTTATTGCAGATGGCCGAGAAAGATACTCAGTTGATTCAGCAAAATGATGTGAGTCAGCTACAGCACAGCGTGTACTCAAACTACACTTTTTCATTGCCGGGATCATCGCTGATTCGCAATAACCTGAATGTGGCGCTGGATGCACAGCAAACAGAAACGCATTTGTATGGTTTGTACCTTGGCCGTGGCAACCAGCTGATTGATAACCATTCTCTGGTAGACCATAAAATGCCGCACTGCAACAGCAATGAAATGTACAAAGGCGTGCTGATGGATCAGTCTACGGGTGTTTTCAACGGTAAAGTATTTGTGCAGCAGGATGCCCAAAAAACCAATGCCTTTCAGCAAAACAATAACCTGTTGCTGAGCGATGAAGCAACCATCAATTCAAAACCGCAGCTTGAAATATTTGCTGACGATGTGAAGTGCAGTCATGGTTCTACGGTAGGTCAGCTGAGCAGGGAATCTATGTTCTATCTGCAGTCCCGCGGCATCAGTGAGCAATCAGCGCGAGCGATGCTGGTGAATGCATTTGCCTTTGATGTAACAGAAAAGATTGCTATCCCGCAGCTGGAGAAATTTATTAATCAAAAAATTACCGCCAACATACCGGCGTTGAATTAAATGGAAAACGGAACAGCGCATACACCACTGCTGAAAGATATCGCTCAGGTTCGTCAGTTGTTCCCGATTTTACAATCCTCTGTTTACGGTAAGCCCCTGGTGTACTTCGACAATGGGGCCACTACTCAAAAGCCATTGCAGGTAATTGAGGCGATGGATACGTACTATCGTGAAACGAACAGCAATGTGCACCGCGGCGTACACTATCTCAGCGGAAAAGCTACGGATGCTTTTGAAGCTGTGAGAAAAAAAGTGCAGCGCTTTCTGAATGCGGCACAGGAGCATGAAATAATTTACACTTCCGGTACCACTGCGGCAATTAACCTGGTAGCGTCCAGTTTTGGGAAGAAATATGTGTTGCCCGGAGATACCATTATCATTTCATCTATTGAACATCATGCCAACATTGTGCCCTGGCAAATGATGGCTGAAGAGCGGGGAGCGTCGCTGAAAATTATTCCGATGTTACCCAATGGCGATCTGGATATGGAAGCCTATGAATCCTATCTGGATGATAAGGTGAAACTGGTGGCGGTGAATTATGTATCCAATGCCCTGGGCACGGTGAATCCCATAGAAAAGATTATAGAACTGGCACATCGGAATCAGATTCCGGTGCTGATTGATGCTGCGCAGGCTGTGCAGCACATGCCGGTAGATGTGCAGCAGCTGGACGTAGATTTCTTAGTGTTCTCCGGACATAAAATGTATGGCCCCACCGGTATAGGGGTGTTGTACGGAAAAGAAAAATATCTGGATGCCATGCCTCCGTTTATGGGAGGTGGCGAAATGATACAAACCGTTACTTTCGAAAAAACCACGTATCAGAAATTACCGTTTAAGTTTGAAGCCGGCACTCCGGCGATTGCAGAGGTGATTGGTTTGGGAGCGGCTATTGATTTTATAGAATCTATCGGTATTGAGGCCATCAACCGTTATGAAACGGAGTTGCTGGCGTATCTGATAGAGGCGTTGAAATCCATTCCCGGATTACGATTCGTAGGAGAGCCGGAAAAAAGAGCCGGCGTAGTTTCCTTTTTAATCGGCCAGCATCATCCTTTTGATGTGGGAGAAATTTTAGATAAACAGGGAATAGCAGTACGGACCGGACATCATTGTGCGGAGCCGTTGATGCGTATTTTTAATGTGCCCGGAACGGTGCGTGCTTCTGTTGCTTTGTACAATACAAAGGAAGAAGTAGATGTGCTGGTGCGTGGATTGCGCAGGGCTGCTGATATGTTGGGATAAATGCATGTTATGACGATTAACGAAATACAGGACGAAATTATCAGTGAGTTTGAAATGCTGGGTGAATGGATGGATAAGTACGAATACATCATTCAGCTTGGAAAGGAATTGCCATCGATGGATGAATCGCTGAAAACGGATGACCGGTTGATTAAAGGTTGTCAGTCACGGGTATGGTTACACGCAGATTACTCGGATGGATTGCTGAAGTTTACGGCCGACAGCGACGCGCTGATTACCAAAGGGCTGGTAGCCTTGCTGGTTCGGGTTTTAAGCGGACATGCTCCTCAGCAGATTGCGGAAGCAGAGATTTATTTTATTGAAAAAATTGGATTGCAGAATCATTTATCACCCACTCGTGCGAATGGGTTGTTATCGATGTTGAAGCAAATGAAACTCTACGCTGTGGCCCTGGCAGCGCAAAATAAATTATAATGGAATTGTCACTGAGAGATAAGGTAGAAGCGGCGTTACACGAAGTGTATGACCCTGAAATTCCCGTGAACATCTGGGAATTGGGGCTGGTGTATGAGCTGAAGTTAGATGGTAACGTAGTTTGGATTACCATGACCCTGACAGCTCCTGCGTGTCCCGTAGCCGGAGATATTATCCGGGATGTGCAGGACAAGGTGAAAGCGATTGACGGCGTGGAGGATGTACATGTACAACTCACTTTTGATCCGCCCTGGACAAAAGAGATGATGAGTGAAGAAGCCCGGCTGGAGTTAGGGTTTATGTGATGCAGGGATTAATCTTATGTTATTGAATCCGTCAGTTCTTCCTGCAACATGTGATTCATCTTTTTTTTTTCCAACCTTGAAAGTCTCTCGTTAAGATACCTCCCTCTTGAATATGATTTACGCTATCTTCAACCCATGAAATATACTTTTCTGGAAGTGATTGATATCCTGGGCGTAATGGCCTTTAGTATTTCAGGTGTGTTTGCTGCCATGGAAAAGCGTCTGGATATTTTTGGGGTGTTCATCATTGCCTTTGTAACCGCTATGGGCGGCGGTACCATTCGGGATTTGTTGTTGGGTAATACGCCACTGTTTTGGTTGACAGATAAAACCTTCGGTTGGCTCGTTTTTTCAAGTGCTGTTGCAGCCATTCTCTTCAGAAAATATTTAAGCAATTTCCGGAAGACCTTATTGTTGTTTGATTCCCTGGGGCTCGGACTTTTCACCATTGCCGGATTGCAGATTGCAATGGGATACGGTTTAAGTTCCGCTGCCTGTGTCGCGATGGGTACCATTACCGCCTGCTTTGGAGGCATATTGCGCGATATCACCCTGAATAAAATTCCAATCATATTCGAGAAGGAGATCTACGCCTCCGCCTGCATTGTGGGAGGAGTGGTTTACCTGCTGTTGCTCCAAACCACGCTCATTCGTGAGGTAGCGGATATTATCAGCATTTGTGTGGTTACCTGCATCCGCCTGCTGGCGGTACGGTTTGATGTGCGCCTTCCTTCATTGTACCGCAATCCGTAATCGTTTTTGTATCTTTGTTTTATCAAAATTGTTTGTCATGGAAATGAATCATGCTCCTTTGCCTGATCCTCTGGATTCTTCATCCCGCAAACCGGCTGATCCTGATGATCATATCCATTCAGAACCTTCTGATGCGCCCTCGCTCGACCCGGATGATATGGTTCGTGCCTTTCCACCTGAACCGGAACTGAAAGGAATGGAAGATCCGGATGATTTGATTCATCCACCTGCAGAGCCTGATCCGGATGAACAAGGATGATGCACCTTCAACGGTAAACTGTTTTCCATTACGGAAATATCATAAGGTGAAGCACGCGTTTTGTTTTTTAGGGTGATATGCAGAAATGTATGCTTACACCTGAAATAATAAACTTGAAGAAACAATTATTGAAACGACGTTTCTTTTAGTTTTCTCCTGCCAGTTTAATGCCCGTTTTTTCCAGCGTAATTTTTCTTTCCTTATACAGTTTCCCCACTGCCATTTTGAAAGTCTTTTTGCTCATACCGAAAAAATCATAAATCTCTTCCGGGTCTGATTTGTCGTAGTAAGGCAGATAGCCGTCATGTGCACGCAACAGTTCCAGAATTTTTTCTGATTCAGGATCGGTGCGTTCATAGCCTTTGGTACCGGCTGCCACATCTATCAGAAAGGCATCACCCGCTTTATTCGGTCTGATTTTTTTGATGAACCCGGTGAAGCGGTCACCGGCAGTAATGTTCCGGTAAATGTCGCTGAAGTGAAGCACGCCCGTGTGTACGTTATTGATGATGACCACATATCCAATATCGGTTCTCCGGTATACCAGCAGAGACACCGGGTCGTTTTCTTTAACGGTCAGCTCATGATTCTGTAAAAACGAATCAACTTTTTCAGTAGCGGCTACACGCCCCGTTTGTTCATCCACATAAATTTTTACGAAGTATTCACCTTTCGGCAACATCTTACTGATTTGTTGCGATTGGGGAACAAACAGGTCTTTCATCAACCCCCAATCCATAAAGGCACCCTGAGGGGTAACCGAAGTAACGCTCAGTTTCACAATATCTCCCACCACACCGTATGGTTTTTGGGTAGTGGCAATAATCCTGCCTTCACTGTCATGATAAATGAAGGCCCGAACGGTATCGCCTGCACGAATGTTTTCAGGCACAAAACGTTTGGGTAGTAAAATACCTTCTTTGCCATCGTCCAGATACACTCCGTTTTCTGTAAGACGGGCTACAGTTAAATCATAATATTGTCCTGCTGTAATCATATCCGTAAAAATAGGCTTAATTCTGATAGGCGAACAGCCCGGAGGATGAGCCTCACACCGCAAGCAGATTTACCGTATCTTTGGAAAAACAGCATCATTGGATTTTCACGCATTCGGGTTTCACGAAAGCCTCATGGAGGGCATAGAAACCGCCGGTTACAAAACACCTACCCCTGTTCAGGCTCAGGTTATTCCAGCCATCCTGGAAGGGAAAGACATTATCGCTTCGGCACAAACCGGTACCGGTAAAACGGCCGCATTTTTGTTGCCCCTGCTCCACAAGTTCCTCACGGAACCTCATGATCATCATACCATCAACGCTCTGATAATTGTTCCCACGAGGGAATTGGCCATTCAGATTGAACAAAACCTCGAAGGGTTATCCTATTACACCAATGTAAGTTCTATTGCTGTGTATGGGGGAGGAGATGGCAATGCCTTCATTCAGGAGAAAAAGGCGCTGAGCATGGGTGCGGATATTGTGATTTGTACACCGGGTAAAATGATGGCCCACCTCAAAATGGGGTATGTGAAGCTGGATGGATTAAAATACCTGGTGCTTGATGAGGCAGACCGTATGCTGGATATGGGATTTTATGACGACATCCGTTTCATCATCCGCCATTTGCCCGCAGAAAAACAAAATCTTCTTTTCTCGGCCACCATGCCGCCACGCATACGCACACTGGCTAAAGAGATTCTGAAAAATCCGGTAGAAGTGAACATCTCTGTTTCCAAACCCAATGAAAAAATTGTGCAGGAAGCATTTGTGGTGTATGATGCACAGAAAATTCCGTTGGTATTGCATTTGCTTCAGGCACGTTCTTTTCAGTCGGTGTTGATTTTTTGCAGCAGTAAGATCAGTGTAAAGCAACTCACGCGGGAGATTAAACGCCGTGGTGTGCATGCAGGAGAGATTCACAGTGATCTGGAACAGGAACAGCGCGAAGAGGTGTTGTCGCAATTCAGGAGCAACCGCCTGCCGGTGCTGATTGCCACGGATATCCTCAGCCGGGGTATTGATATAGATAATATCGGACTGGTCATCAATTTCGATGTGCCGCACGACGGGGAAGATTATGTACACCGGATCGGTCGTACAGCCCGGGCAGCAGCTGACGGTACCGCCTACACGCTGATAGCCCCGCATGAGCAACGCAAGTTTGCAGCTATTGAAAAACTGATTGGTAAAGAAATTCCCAAAGGAACTGTACCGGAGTTGTTAGGTGAAACACCCTTATACCAGCCTGCATCTGCAAGTCGCGGACAGGGCCGGGGCAGGAGTGGTGGCAGTTTTCATAAAAACAATCGGTCTTCCTCCGGAAGGAATCCGCGTAGCGGCAGGCCACAAGGGGGGAAAGAGGGGCATTCCCCGAAATCTTAAATCCACATAAAATATATTTGCAGGAAATCAATCAGTCATTTCCGGCCAGCCACCCATATTATTACAGCCCATACAACTCCTTCCCGGAGTGGGAACTCAACGGGGCGATCTGCTTCAAAAAGAGTTAGGCATTTCCACTTTCAGTGATTTACTGGAGCACTATCCGTTGCGCCACATCAACCGCACTCAGGTGAACACGGTTCGTTCGCTACAGCTTTCTATGGAGTACGCACAGGTTTCAGGGGTTTTACTCAGTATGGAAGTACTGGGAGCGGGTAGGTCAAAACGACTGGTAGCCATGCTGCGGGATCAGACAGGAGTATTGGAACTGGTATGGTTTCAGGGGATTCAATGGGTACAAAAAGCGCTTAAACCCGGTGTGCAATACCTGTGCTTCGGGAAGTTGGGTTTTTTCAACGGAAAGCCTCAGATGGCCCATCCGGATATGGAGCTGGTGATCCCCGGTAAAACCACGGTTAAAAACTATCTGGAACCGATATATCCTTCCACTGAAAAATTGAAAGCCCGGGGAGTAACATCTAAACTTGTTTCCTCCTGGGTAATGTTGATTCTGCAAAAACTGCATCAGCAGGATTTTCCGGAAAATCTGCCGGATTCATTGCTTAAAAAGTATAAACTGTTGCCGCGCCTCGAAGCCCTGAAGTGCATTCATTTCCCGGTGAATGAACAGCAGTTTCATCAGGCCCTGAGGCGGTTGAAGTTTGAGGAGTTGTTCTGGGCCCAACTGCGCATCCGGTTGGTGAGAATTACCCGAAAAAAGAATGCCAAAGGCTGGGTGTTTGATAAAGTGGGAGATGCTTTCAATACTTTCTACGAACAACACCTGCCGTTCAGTTTAACCAACGCTCAGAAAAGGGTAATCCGCGAAATCAGAAAAGATACGGCTTCCGGTATTCAGATGAACCGTTTGTTGCAGGGAGATGTGGGCAGCGGTAAAACCATTGTGGCTTTGCTCTGTATGCTGATTGCCGCAGATAATGGTTTTCAAAGTGTGATGATGGCACCTACGGAGGTACTCGCACAACAGCATTTCTCTACCCTCACTGCACTGTTGAAGGAAATGGATGTATCCGTAAGGCTGCTCACCGGTTCTACACCGGCGCGTGAACGGAAAGAGATTTTAGCAGGTTGCGCGGATGGTAGTGTAACCTTACTGGTAGGCACACACGCAGTTATTGAAGATAAGGTACAGTTTCATAACCTGGGTTTTGCAGTGGTGGATGAACAGCATAAATTCGGCGTAGCCCAGCGTGCCCGGTTGTGGGCGAAGAATACTATACCGCCGCATGTGCTGATCATGACGGCAACTCCTATCCCGCGAACACTGGCCCTTACCGCATATGGAGATCTGGATTACAGTGTGATGGATGAACTCCCTCCGGGCCGACTGGAAATTAAAACGATGTTCAAAAACGAATCTGCACGTCCTTCCGTAATGCAGTTTGTGCGAAGTGAACTGGATGCAGGAAGACAGGCCTACTTTATTTATCCACTCATCGAGGAAAGCAGTAAAGTAGATTATGAAAACCTCCTCAAAGGGTATGAAGAAGTAAAAGCTTTCTTCCCCGAACCCGCTTATTGGATCAGTATGGTACATGGCCGTCAGACTGCAGCTGAGAAAGAAACCAATATGCAGCGTTTTGTGAAAGGCGATACCCAGATTATGGTGGGCACCACCGTGATTGAAGTGGGCGTGAATGTGCCTAATGCTACCGTGATGGTTATTGAAAGTGCCGAGAAGTTCGGACTTTCTCAGTTGCACCAGTTACGCGGACGGGTAGGGCGCGGCGCGGCAGCCAGTTATTGTATACTCCTCACCGGAAATAAATTATCAAATGATGCACGGGAAAGACTCCAGATCATGGTTCAAACGAATGATGGCTTTAAGATAGCAGAAAAAGACCTTGAACTGCGTGGCCCCGGGGAAATTGACGGCACCAAGCAAAGCGGACTGCTGCAGTTTAAACTGGCCAATCTTGTAGAGGATAAACGCATGGTGGAAGCCGTGAGTGAGGAGGTGGATGCCATCCTTGAGTCTGATCCCAACCTCGAACATCCTGAGCACCTGCGCGTACAGCAATTCCTTAAAATTCAACGGGGTAAAACAGCCTGGAGTAAAATTGCCTAGGCGTTTAGTTAAATCAAATTTAAAGTATCATTTTCAGCGCTTTCGGAAAGAAAAATTGGCAATTAGTCAGTAACTTGAATTCCGATACCAAATGAAACATTGCAGCGCATGACAAAGATTTTACCCATTCTCTTTTTTTTGTTGCTTTCACAGGTTTTTTCCGCTCAAGCCCAGATGGAATTTGTGGAAAATAAAGGGCAATGGGATCAGCGCGTGCTGTTCAAGGGTGAGTTCAATACCGGAAGTTTTTTCCTCGAATCACAGGGCTTTACGGTGCTGATGCACCACCCGGATGACCTCAACACCCTCTCCGAAAAAACACATGGCCACGGTGCCGGCGGTCCGTTAGACCCTTCCTTCAAACTTCGCTCATTCGCCTACAAGGTAAAGTTCATGGGAGGCAATCCACAACCCCAACGCATACCCGAAAAACCTTTTCCTACATACAATAATTATTTTATCGGAGATAATCCCCGTCAATGGGCTTCAGATTGTAAGTTGTATCAGGCTATTACTTACAAAGATGTATATCCCGGAATCGACTTACGCTATTACAGTGAAGGCAATGCGTTGAAATATGATTTCATTGTGCATCCCGGTGCCGACCCTTCCCGTATTGTTTTATTGTACGATGGCCCCGAACTGAAAGTAAAGCAAAAAGAACTGAACGTTATTACACCGGTGGGTACAGTGCGTGAATTGTACCCGTACAGTTATCAGCTAATCAACGGTGTTCAAACTGAAGTGAATGCATCGTATGTGGTGAAAAAGAATATGGTGTCGTTCAAACTACCCGTTTACAATAAAGAGTCTACACTCATCATCGATCCTGCCGTAATCTTTTCCACCTTTACCGGCAGCCGTGCTGATAACTGGGGATATACGGCAACGCCCGGTCCGGACGGCAGCTTCTTTTCCGGAGGCATCGTTTTTGCCACCTCAGGTGCAGGGTTCCCCGTTTCTCCGGGCGCCTTTCAAACCGGATTTGGTGGAGGTGTGGCAGAAGACGGATTGCTGGGTTATGATATATCTATATTTAAGTTTTCAGCGAACGGCCGCAACCGATTGTATGCAACCTATTTGGGAGGGGCTGCCAATGAACAGCCTCACAGTATGATTGTAGATGCTGACGGTAACCTTGTAGTAGCAGGCAGAACCAGTTCATCCAACTTCCCCAAAACCACTGCATTGATTGGTCCCGGCGGTGGAACTGATATTTTCATTACCCGTTTCAATGCGGCCGGTAACGGATTGCTTGGCTCTGCGGTGATTGGCGGCAGGAGCAACGATGGCGTAAACATCCGTTCCAAATACAGCGGTACTACAGGGCAGGACGGATTACGGCTGAACTATGGCGATGATGCCCGCAGTGAAGTGATTCTGGATAATGCCGGAAATATCATTCTGGCTTCCTGTACTCAATCTCAAGACTTTCCCGTGGTGGCTCCGTTACAAGCGGCCTTTGCCGGCGGACGGCAGGATGGGGTGATTCTTAAATTTCCACCGAATTTAAGCGCCCTTTTATTCAGTACATACTTCGGTGGTAGTGGAGATGATGCCTGCTTTGTAACCAGTGTGCATCCGTTAAACGGACTCATCTATGTTGCGGGAGGTACCACCAGCAATAACCTACCCGGCGATAAAACAAACGTATTACAATCAACCTATCAGGGAGGCAGCACCGACGGTTTCGTTACCATACTCACGCCCAATGGCAGCAACATCATTAAAACTACCTATCAGGGAACCGGTGGTACGGATATGGTGTATGGTTTGAAGTTCGACAAATTCGGATTTCCCTATATTATGGGTACCACTACCTCAACCTGGCCTGTAGTGAATGCTACTTTCAGAAACAACGGTGGTAAACAGTTTATATCCAAACTCAATGAAGATCTGTCATCTTATGTGTACTCCACCGTGTTTGGTACCAACTCTGCCGATCCGAATATTTCACCCACCGCTTTTCTGGTAGATCGATGTGAGAATGTATATGTATCCGGATGGGGCGGAGGTATCAATAACGGACAAAATTATAACACCGGAACAACCGCGAACCTGCCCAGTGTGCAGCCACTGCCAAATATACCTGCACCCGATGGTTCAGATTTTTATTTCTTCGTACTCGAACGCAATGCTACGAGTCAGTTGTTTGGCTCACATTATGGACAGTTCAACGGAACCGGAGACCACGTAGACGGAGGAACGAGCCGGTTTGATGAGAACGGAGTAATCTATCAGGCAATGTGTGCGAATTGTAGCGGTAACGCTGCCTTCCCCACCACACCCGGTGTGTGGGCAGCCACCAATGGCAGTTCAAACTGTAATCTCGCGGCGGTAAAGATTGAAATGAATTTCGCGGGAGTAGGTTCTTCACTTCAAACGTCCATCAATTCAGTGGTAGGTGCCAACCGGGGATGTATTCCGCTGGAAGTACAGTTCACAGATACCTTACAGCAAGGAGTGAAATTTTATTGGGATTTTGGTGATGGTACCCGCGATACTACCACCTCATTTCAGAACACCCATCTCTTTACCAATATAGGAACGTATACTGTTCGGTTGATTTCAGAAGACAGCACCACCTGCAACATCCGTGATACTGCTTTTGCAGTTATTCGTGCAGGGGATAATGCTGCTCAACTATCCTTTAATTTTGAAAAGCTGCCGCCCTGCGAGAACCTCACTGTGCGGTTTACCAATACGTCGATTGCCGGTAGGGGAACGTTTGGTACGCGTGCCTTTGTGTGGGATTACGGAGATGGCTCACCACTCGATACTGCTAATTTCAATCCGCCCCGTTTGCACACGTATGCTGCACCGGGTACCTATATCGTTAAGCTGTATATAATTGATACAACATTTTGTAATGCGCCGTTTTTTATTGAACAGCGAGTCAGCCTTTTCCCACTGGTAGAAGCCGCGTTTACTACTGAACCTACGGGCTGTGTGCCTTATACTGCCGTGTTTAATAATGAATCGCTGGCAGGCACCAGGTTTATCTGGGATTTTGGAGATGGTACTACCTCTGAAGATTTTGAACCCACCAAACTGTACTCCAATGTGGGTACCTACAATGTCAGGCTGATTGCCATTGATAGTTCTACCTGTAACATTGCCGATACGGCCACGTTCACCATACGGGTGCTGGATAACCCCACGGCCGCCATTGCCTCCTGGGGTCCGAATCCGCCACAGGAAAACACACCGGTACGATTTACCAACGGTTCGCAAAACGCCGTAAGGTATGTGTGGAATTTTGGGGATGGCGAAAGCTCCACACAGGTGAACCCCACTCATCAATATAATGCTTCCGGTACGTACACGGCAGAGTTGATCGCATTCAACGCTGCCGGTTGCAGTGATACCGCCACGGTGGAAGTGAATGTAATTGTGGTACCGGTACTGGATGTGCCGAATGCCTTCACCCCAGGTAAGTTTGGTGAAAACGGTACAATAACGGTCCGCGGATTTGGCATCGGTAAAATGGACTGGCGCATATATAACCGCTGGGGCCAGGTGGTGTTTAAAACCAACAACCGAAATGCCGGTTGGGATGGTACTTTCAAAGGGAAACTGCAGCCAATGGACGTTTATACGTACACGTTAGATGTGCAGTTTACCGATGGAACAACGCTTAGACGAACCGGAGATATTACCCTATTGAGATAAACATGAAAAAATTATTAACCATATGGTGTTTGATGTGTCTGATCACTTCAGTACAGGCGCAGGATTTGCACTTCTCGCAATTCTTCAATTCACCATTATCCACCAACCCGGCCAATACCGGTTTTATTCCCGAGGCGGATTATCGATTAGGAGCGCATTACCGGAATCAGTTCAGCAACATCATGTCGGTGCCGTATAAAACCATGAGCATTTTTGCTGATGCTCAGTTATTCCGTAACCGTATTGAAAATGGTTGGCTGGGAGTGGGCGGTATGCTCCTGAGTGATGTGGCGGGTTCAGGAAGTTTACGCTCTACTAAAATTTATGGTTCAATAGCCTACCACCAGATGCTGGGCAACGCCAGCTTGCTGAGTGCCGGCTTCAATCTGGGATACGCGAATAAACGCATCGATCCCTCTAAACTGAAGTTTCCGGATCAATTCGACGGTAGATTTTTTGATGGAACATTATCAACAGCGGTTCAACTCTCCAATACCAGTGTAAGTTATTTTGATATGCAGGCGGGTATGAACTATGCATATTTTCCCAATGATGATGTGTACTTCAACGCCGGTTATTCCATCCATCATGTAAATAAACCACGCGAAACCTTCTTCAATGATGATACGGAAGATGGATTGATTCCCATGCGTCATATCGCCTTTGCCAATGCGATGATAAAGGTAGCACCTAACGCCATTTTGAGTCCGGGTATGTACTACACCAACCAGGCCGGTTCCTCTGAACTGGTAGGGGGTACCAGCGTACAGTTTAATTTAGGCGGCTTCGGTGAAAAACAACTTTTTGCCGGTGCGTACTACCGTTACCGTGATGCGGTGATTGCGCTGGTAGGTTTTGAAATCAACCGCATCCGTTTTACATTTACTTATGATGCTACCATGTCTAACCTCAACAACTTCAATAATTATCGTGGAGCCAGTGAGTTTCATGTAATGCAACAGGGTTTTTATCCTGAAACTTCCGACCGTCAATCTATGTGTCCATCTTTTTAAACTACTAACCTGCTATATGTTTGTTTTTGAAGAATCCCAACTGAAGGAGGTTATTCAACGGTTTCAACAAATTGTTGGGGAAGAGCAGGTACTCACTCAACCCGATGAGGTGTATGCGTACGGTGCCGATCATACCGAACAGCTTCATTTTGCACCTGTATTGGTGGTGTTTCCGAATACAACGGATGAGGTGAGCAGACTGATGAAAGTATGTTACGAGCAGCATATTCCCGTAACGCCCCGTGGTGCAGGTACCGGACTGGCAGGAGGCGCATTACCGGTAATGGGCGGTGTGGTGATGTCGTTTAAACGGATGAACCGCATCCTGCATATTGATGAACAGAATTTACAGGTTACCACTCAACCGGGTGTAATCACTCAGGTGTTGCAGGAAGCACTGGAGGAGAAAAATCTATTTTATCCACCCGATCCGAGCAGCCGGGGCACCTGTTATATTGGTGGAAATGTTTCTACCAACAGTGGCGGCCCAAAAGCGGTTAAGTACGGTGTGGTGAAAGATTACGTGCTGAACCTGGAAGTGGTATTGCCGAACGGTGATGTGATATGGACCGGCGCCAATGTGCTGAAGAATTCCACCGGCTATGCACTCACTCAGTTAATGATTGGCAGTGAAGGTACCCTGGGTATCATCACACAGATTGTGCTGAAAGTCATTCCGCTCCCTACACATAATTTACTGATGCTGGCTCCTTTCAACAGCCTTGAAAATGCGGGCGCCGCCGTGAGTGCCATTTTCAGAAGCGGGATCACACCCAGTGTGCTGGAGCTGGTGGAAATCAATGCGCTTAAAATTGTTCAGCAGTATCTCAATAGTTCGTCTATTCCTCTCCGTGAGGATACAGAAGCGCACTTGCTGATAGAGGTGGATGGCAATAACCCCGATCAGCTAATGCAGGAAATGGAATCGATTGCCGCTTTACTGGAGCAGTTCAACTGTGGAGAATTGTATTTCGCGGAGGATGAACAACAGAAGGAAGCACTCTGGAAGATGAGGAGGCGCGTAGCTGAAGCCGTGAAAGCCAATGGATATACAATTGAAGAAGATACGGTAGTGCCCCGAGCACAATTGCCTGCATTGATTCGAAGCATGAAAACAATGGCTCAGGATGAACAGGTTGAAGTGGTGTGTTATGGCCATGCGGGAGATGGTAACCTGCACATACGACTCAAAATTCCGGGGGAAATCAATAGTTATAACAATCCGAAGGTAACTGCTATCTTAATGAAGCTGTTTGAGCGGGTACATGAGCTGGGCGGCACCATCAGTGGCGAACATGGTATAGGATTGATTCAGAAACCATTTTTGCCCATCGTAATGCCCGATGCAACCCGCATGCTGCTGAAAGAAATTAAAAAAGTGTTTGACCCTAGGAATATCCTTAACCCCGGTAAAATAATGGATGCTTAAATTTACAATATGAAAAAATGGATGTTGATAGCCGCACTATGTATAGCTAACGGAGTTGTTGCCCAGGATGAGGGTGGGTATGAACCCGGCTTCAAGAAACAGAATATGATGATGGGCGGGAGCTTAACCGTCTCCTTTGGCAACAACAATACGGTATTGGGTGCCAGTCCTTATATAGGTTATAGCCTCACCAGTTGGCTCGACGCCGGTTTCATTGTGAATTATGTGTATTCGGGAGTAAGAAATGTTACGTATGTGGATCCCAACAACGGACAGTATTTTTTTAGTAATGATAAACTAAGGCAACACACTTACGGTCCGGGGGCATTTGTACGTCTCTTCCCCATTCCTCAATTATTTGTTCAGGTGCAGGGTGAACATAACTTCATCACACAGAAAATCAAGTACGACAACGGAGCGCCATCTCAAAAATCCACCACCTCTGCCACAAGTGTGCTGGTGGGTGCCGGTTACGCCTCCGGAAGAAGCGGTCCGCGAATGCCCATGTATTATATATCCCTGCTGTTTGATGTGGCACAAGACCGGAACTCTCCTTATGTAGAAGTTACACGATACAATAATGTGAATGTGCTACCCATTCTTCGGGCAGGGGTGCAGTTTCCGCTGTTTGCAGGTAAGAACCGTTAAAGGTAGGGGAGTAATTCAGCAGGCTCTTTCAAAACGATTAACTTATATTCGGTTGCATCGTACAGGAACCCCTGCTCACGCATAAATTCAATATGGCGTATCAGGTGCTCATAAAACCCGCCGGAATCTAAAAAGAAAATATCTTTCTGATGAATGTTCAGCTGATTCCAGGTAAGGATTTCAAACACTTCATCCAAAGTACCATACCCTCCGGGTAAAATAATCGCCGCATCACATCTTTCATACAGCATTCGCTTGCGGGTATGCATGGAGTCTACAATCAACAGTTCTGATAATCCCTGGTGATGGTGTTCCCAGTCTCTGAGTATCTCAGGCATGATGCCTATTACATTGCCCTGATGTGCAATAGCCGCATTGGCAACCGCGCCCATCAATCCTTTATTTCCTCCTCCGTAAATGATGTTCACACCTTCCCGGGCAAGCAAAGTTCCTAGTTGTATGGCATGTTGTTCGTACAGCGGATTAGTTCCTGATTTACTTCCGCAGAACACTGCAATGGCATGAATAGGCATGGTAATTTGTATTGAGATACAAAGACACAAACAATTTTTAAATTTTCAATCTTATTTTTACTTAAACTAACCCCATATGTCTCCTTACGTGCTGCTGTTTTTTGTGCTTGGATATTTTTTGTTGTTACTGGGTGTAGCCTGGTATACCAGCAGAAACTCAAACAACGAATCTTTTTTTATTGGTAATAAGAGTTCGAACTGGATGCTTGTGGCTTTTGGAATGATTGGTACTTCCTTATCAGGCGTAACCTTTGTGAGTGTGCCGGGAAGTGTGGGGTCGAACGCCTTTGCGTATTTCCAGATTGTTATCGGATATTTAATCGGGTATCTGGTAATTGCTTTTGTATTGCTTCCGTTGTATTACAAACTTAATCTTACTTCCATTTATTCATACCTGCAGGGCCGCCTGGGTTTTAAGTCCTACAAAACCGGCGCTTCTTTTTTCTTATTGTCCCGAACGCTGGGAGCCACTGCACGCCTGTATCTCGTAGTAAAAATTTTACAGGACGCGATTCTGTCGTCGATGGGTGTGCCATTCTGGGTAACCACACTGATTATCCTCATCATGATTTTGCTGTACACCTATGAAGGAGGTGTTAAAACGATTGTGTTTACCGATACACTGCAAACTTCGTTTATGCTCGGTGGTTTGGTGGTTTGTGTGTTGTACATTTTGTATGCGATGGACCTCAATTTTACATCAGCCATGGGTGCTATGCAGGATAAAGGATACGGAACGATTTTTTTTACTGACCCCAACAGTAAATTATTTTTCCTGAAACAGATTGTAGCCGGGGCATTTATAACCATTACCATGACAGGGATGGATCAGGAAATGATGCAGAAGTCTATTTCGGTTCGAACGCTGCGTGATTCTCAAAAGAATATAATTACCCTTTCCATCATCATGGTAGTCGTAATCTTTTTGTTTTTGTTTTTAGGAGGATTGCTCCACCTCTACGGCACAGAGCAGGGAGTAACAGCGGTAGGTGATCAGCTCTTCCCTGAACTGGCACTCAATTATATGCCCACAGCAGTGTCAATCATTTTTATCATCGCATTGATTTCTGCTTTGTTCCCCAGTGCCGACGGAGCTATTACCGCATTAACATCATCCTTTTGCATTGATATACTCGGTATGCAACGCAAAGCTGCCTGGGATGAAGCGCGCCGAAAAAAAATTAGACAATGGGTTCATCTTTCTGTGGCTGCTGTGTTCCTGTTGTTTGTGATGGTGTTTTACTGGATAGATGATAAAAGCATGATTGATGTGATACTGAAAGTGGCGGCCTATACCTATGGTCCGTTATTGGGTTTATTCACCTTTGGCATCATCACGAAACGTCAGGTGAACGACGCCCTGGTTCCGGTTGTATGTATACTCGCGCCGGTGCTTTGTTACATCATTGAACGATATCAGCAATACATTTTTGGAGATTTTCAAATCGGACTTGAGCTGTTGATCATCAACGGGGCGCTGACCTTTCTGGGACTGATGCTGATTTCTAAAAGGGCACATCCACAAATTAAATAAAGCGTATGGAGCTGGTACATGCATTGGCAGAACAGTATGCGGCCGCACATTCCACTACACCGGATGCTGTGTGTAAAACCATCATTGAAACCACGATGAAGGAACACCGGCACGCGCACATGCTGTGCAGTCCTGAACAGGGCAAACTGCTGGAGTTCATCAGTAGTATGATTCAACCGAAACGCATACTCGAAATTGGAACTTTTACGGGATACACGGCTATTTGCCTGGCCAAAGGGTTGCAACCTCACGGTGTACTGCACACGATTGAACTGAGGGAAACCGATGCGAATACAGCAAAAGAAAATATCCGAAGAGCAGGTATGCAGGATCAGATAGTGGTGCATACCGGAGATGCACGCGAAATACTGCCGCAGCTGAACGAAACCTGGGATCTGGTGTTTATTGATGCCGATAAAGTAGGATATATTGAATATTACGAACTAACTTTGCAGCAGCTAAGGCAGGGCGGGTTTATACTGGCCGACAATGTATTGTTTCATGGTCAGGTACTGGAACCTGTAGTGAAGGGAAAAAACCCTGAAGCCGTTGATGCGTTTAATAAACATGTACTCAACGATGTAAGGGTGGAACAGGTGATGGTCACCATTCGCGACGGGTTAAGCCTTATAAGAAAATTGTAATCTTATGAAAATATTCAGCTTACTCATTTTGTTGTTGTCTAATGCAGTTTTTGCATGGGGCCAGCGAATCAGTGTGCAGGATTATATCCGCCAATACAAAGACATTGCCATTGCAGAAATGCACCGCACCGGCGTACCTGCTTCCATTAAACTGGCACAGGGCATCCTCGAATCGGAAAGCGGGAATGGCAATCTGGTGAAAAGATCCAACAATCATTTTGGGATAAAATGTAAATCGTACTGGACGGGCGAAAAGGTTTATCACGATGATGATGAACGGGATGAATGTTTCAGAAAGTATGATCATGCTGAAGACAGTTGGCGTGACCACAGCGATTTTCTTCGCAACAGTGAACGGTATGCCGCTTTGTTTCGATTGAAAAAAACCGATTACAAGGGCTGGGCACATGGTCTGAAAAAAGCCGGCTATGCTACCAATCCGCGTTATCCGAATATCCTCATCTGGCAAATAGAAAAATACAACCTGCATCAGTACGACCTGATGGAGTACACTCCGGATGAATCATTGCTGGTTGAAAACGAAACCAAAGTACCAGCAGATTTAGATGCACCCGTAACCTCACCTACCACCAGCCAGTCTGCTGAACAGGTATTCGACATCGGCGCCAAAACCAAGCGAAACGGGTTATCAGCCATCTATGCTGTTGCCGGAACGTCCTTGCTTGCCATCGCCACCAAACACAATCTCTCCTTATCCCGCCTGCTTGAATACAATGATTTGGATGCCGACGGATTGCTGGAAGAAGACAGCTGGATTTATCTTGAACGCAAACATAAATTTGCGGCACAGGAAAGTGTGGTTGCCGATGCCAATGAATCCTATCATTCCATCGCACAATCTCACGGAGTTCAGCTTGAAAAATTGCTGGAATATAATGGGGTAACCGAAGATGATGAAGTGGCCGCCGGCACAACAGTTTGGTTAAAGCCCAATACTCAGGCAGCCGTTACAACTTCAGGCACCATCATTCATAAAGTGCAACCTAAGGAAGGGTTGTATGCCATCTCCAGAAAGTACAATGTACCTGTGTCTGTGATCAGGGAAATCAATCAACTTACGTCTGATCAGCTTCAGGTTGGTCAGCAATTAATCATATCAAAATAATTGCATGTCACTCATTCAGGTACACGACAAAAAATTCAAACCTTATATTTCTGTTGAACAGATAGATGAAAGAATCACTGAACTGGCACGGGATATCAACCGTGATTACGAAGGAAAAACACCGCTGTTCATTGGAATCCTGAATGGGTCGTTCATGTTTGCATCCGACCTGTTTAAAAAAATTACTATTCCTGCTGAAATCAGTTTTATAAAACTCGCCTCATACAAAGGCACCAAAAGTACCGGGACGGTAGTTACATCCATTGGGTTGGAGGAACAACTGAAAGACCGGCACGTGATTATACTGGAGGATATTGTAGATACCGGTAAAACCCTGAGCGAATTTTTACCTCAGCTTACAGATCGCCAGCCGGCATCTCTAAAGATTACTTCTCTGTTGCACAAACCGGATGCATTGCAACATGCACTCACCATTGATTATCTCGGTTTTAGTGTGCCGAATAAGTTTTTACTGGGTTACGGACTCGATTACGATGGTTTGGGCAGAAATCTCGACTCTATTTATCAGCTGGTAGAAGATTAGCATCTTTTTTATACACTGGATACTAGGTGTTTCAATATTTTGAATTATATTGATACAACCTTTTTATATAAGGATTGGTAAGATACTGTATCATATTATTTTTTTGGTTATGTGCAACGGCGGTGGCTCAGGGGCAGTACTACCTGCGCGGTGAAGTAAAAACGGAGCAAAACACTGCCCTTCAAAACGCACGAATCTTTTTACATACGGCCAGGGCCAATTATTATAGCGGAGCTGATGGAAGTTTTGGAATCATCATGCGTCAGCCCGAAGATACCGTTACAATTACGCTCGATGGATACGAACCTCAAACCCTGCATGTAAAGGCCGGCAATTGGCAGCGCATCACACTTAAATCCATAGTTACCAAAGCCACTAAAAATAAGAACAAGCTGATTTCCATTACAATGGACAAAAAGCAAACCCATACGGCGAAGTGGAGTGTATCCGATGAAACTTATTTCCAACTGGTAGAAAATGAATTTGTAGAAACACCCACCTATCCGAATACGGGATACTCACTCAATGTAAACAAGGCTTCTTACAGCAATGTGCGTCGCTTTATCAATGGAGGCAGTGAAGTGCCTCCCGATGCGGTGAAGATTGAGGAGATGGTGAATTACTTTAACCTGAAGTACACTGAACCGGAGCGCGGCAAAACTTTCGCGGTTACCTCTACCATTTCTGATTGTCCGTGGAATACAGAAGACAGGTTGTTGTACATCAATGTGTGTGCGCGTAAACTGAGTCTGGATTCTATTCCCCCGGCCAATTTTGTTTTTCTGATTGATGTGTCTGGCAGTATGGATGATGAAAAAAGATTACCCCTGGTGCAGGCCGCTTTTCAGTTGTTCGTGAAGAATATTCGTCCGATAGATACCGTATCTATTGTAACCTATGGCGGCGGGGTGCGTGTGTGGCTTCAGCCTACCAGTGGCAGTGAAAAGAATGTAATCAGTAATGCCATTGAGGAGTTATTACCCAATGGCGATACACCCGGCGAAGCCGCTTTGCAAACGGCATATACGCTGGCACAGAAAACATTCATCCGGGGTGGAAATAACCGCATCATCCTCGCCACCGATGGCGATTTTAATGTGGGAGAAACCGGTGAGAAGGAACTGGAAGAACTGGTGGCCCGGTATAAAAACCTTGGGATTTATTTAACCTGTCTCGGTGTGGGCACCGGGAATTTAAAAGACTCGAAACTGCAGGTGCTGGCCAAGAAAGGAAATGGAAATTATGCCTATCTCGATGATTTGAATGAAGCGGAAAAAACGCTGGTACAGGAACTCACACAAACCATGTATGCTGTAGCAGATAATGCATTGCTGAATGTGGAATTTAATGCCCGTCAGGTAAAACAGTATCGTTTAATTGGTTTTGATAACCGCAGAACCGCTATGAACGAATCGGATTACTTACTCGAAGGTGGTGAAGTGGGCAGTGGCAGCAGTGTGCTGGCTATTTTTCAGTACACACCGCTAGAGCATCAGAACAGTACGGATGCACTGGCCCGGTTGCAAATTCGTTATGCTGTTGGAAAAGATACCTCAACGTATCGTGTAAACCATGACGTTACTCCATCATACGTACCCATTGATAGCCTGGAGCAACCGCTTCAGTTTGCCACTGCTGTAACGGCGTTGGGGTTGAAACTTAAAAATTCCCCCTACGCCAAACTTACCTGGGATCAGGTAATGGAGCTAAGCGTGTACGCCAATAAGAGCCAGTTTCTTCAGAATGAGTTTACTGCACTAGTAGAAAAGGCCATGTATATTTATGAGCCGAAGCGAAAGAAAAAAGCTGGTAAGAAGAAAAAACCTTAGCTGAACATTTCCCTCACCTTATCAAAAAATGATTTTTCATTTTTCTCGGGCTTTGGAATAAAGTTGCCTGAAGATTGCATTTTTTCGAGCATTGCTTTTTCTTCTGCGCTCACTTGCTGTGGAGTCCAGATGTTCACATGGATCAGCTGGTCGCCTTTTTCGTAGCTGTTGATGCTAGGGAAACCCTTTCCTTTCAGTCGGAAAATTTTACCACTTTGTGTGCCCGGGGGAATTTTTATTTTGGCCTTTCCGTCAATGGTAGGAATTTCAGATTGTGTGCCGAATACTGCTTCGGGGAAGGAGAGGTGCAGGTTGTAGGCTACATTCAGTCCATCGCGATGAAGCACGGGATGCGCTTCTTCTTCAATCAATACGATGAGATCGCCGTAGGCGCCGTTTCTCGATCCGGCATTTCCTTTTCCGTTCAGGCTGAGTTGCATGCCTTCCTGCACGCCTGCGGGGATGTCGATTGTAACGGTTTCTTCGCCCATAACCCGGCCTTCGCCTTTACAGTAAGTACATTTGCTGGTAATCGTTTGTCCTTCACCGTTACAGGTAGGACAGGTAGTTACCGTTTGCATTTGTCCGAGGAATGTATTTTGAACCCTGCGTACCTGACCGCTGCCACCACAACTTCCACAGGTTTGCACACTGCTTTTATCTTTTGCGCCACTGCCATCACATGAAGTACAGCGAATCTCTTTTTTTACTTTGATGGTTTTAGTGGCGCCTTTGGCAATTTCTTCGTAGTTGAGTTTGATTTTCACACGAAGGTTGCTGCCCCGGGTTCCGGTTCCGCGGCTGTTGGCACTGCGTCTGCCTCCGCCGCCAAAAAATCCGCCAAAAGCCTCATCCCCGAATATGTCGGAGAAATGACTGAAGATATCTTCGGCATTCATACCTCCGAAACCGCCTTGCCCGCCGCGTCCCTGACTGAAAGCGTTGTGCCCGAAACGGTCGTATTGAGCCCTTTTATCGGGGTCGTTCAGTATTTCGTAGGCTTCAGCAGCTTCTTTAAATTTCTCTTCGGCTGCTTTGTCACCGGGGTTACGGTCGGGGTGGAAACGCATGGCTACCTTGCGGTATGCTTTTTTGATTTCGTCTGCCGATGCCGATTTGGAAACCTCCAACACTTCGTAGTAATCTCTTTTCATAAATCGTGTAACTGGTTAGCTTCTTGGTTCAAAGGATGTATATGATAATTATTTACCTACTACTACTTTAGCAAATCGAATGATTCGGTCGTTTAAGGTATAGCCTTTTTCCACCTCATCTACCACCATGCCTTTCATTTTCTCACCGGCTTCCATTTCGGTGATGGCTTCATGCATATCGGCATCAAAGGGGGTGTTGCGCACCTGCATGGCTTTGAGGCCACGTTGTTGAAGGGCGTTTCTGAACTTATGGAATATGAGGTAATGCCCTTCGATGATTTTTTCAAGGTCGGAGGATTGTTCTTTCTGAGCCTCTGCACGGTCCAGATCGTCTAACACATCCAGCAGGGGCAGCATAACATCCTTGCCGCCGGTTTGAATGATTTCAACCTTCTCTTTGGCTGTACGCCTTTTGTAATTCTCAAATTCTGCTACAAGGCGCAGGTATTTGTCTTTAAGTTCTTCCAATTGCTCTGCCAGCGCTGCCGGATCGGCACTGCCCGCATCTTCATTGGTTAAGTGGCTGTTTCCGGGAATATCTGCATCTGCATTGATATTCATTTCAGGTGTTTCCTGGGTTGTAGTATTTTTTTCTTCCATGTCCTTTCAAAAATGTGTGCAAAGGTACAATAGTCAAAGATGCTGCCAATGCATTATCGCAGCCAAATTGACATAAAAAAGGAGTGTGAAACGGAAAGAAAATCAGGCGACGGCAGATTATTTCACTACCTGGAATTTTCCGGACTCAATGATTTGTCCGCTTTTATCTCTTAACTGATAGATATACATCCCCCTGTAAAAGTCTTGCAGTGATACGCGAATGCGGGAAGGGGTGTTTTTTATATCCAATACTTTTCTACCCATAAAGTTGTAAATCTGTAAGTTATGGGTGTTATCGTAACTTTTTATAAAGTCGAAGTTGATGAAGCTGATAGCCGGGTTGGGGTAGAAGCGAAGGATTCGGCTGTCTGAAGTTGCACTAACGGCACGAGGTTGCTCCTGCGCAAGGGCAGGGGCGTGCAAGGCGATGAGCAACACGAGTATAGACAGTATTTTCTTCACTACGGTAAATGTATTACATTAATTCTATTTTGCAAATTTCTTCCTGCAAAAATTATATCAACACCAGCCGCCGGGGCAGCCGGTGTTGAATAAGGTGTTTATAACTAAACGCTGAGGGCAGACATCTTAGTGTGGATGGCATCAAAATTTGGCACATCTCCAGCTGAATCTAAAATTTCAGCATACTGTATAATTCCTTGTTTATCAATTAGAAATGCCGAACGTTTACTTACCCCTTTCATGTTCATATCAGTAAAGGATTCGTAAAGGGAATGGTACGCTGCAGATACTTCTTTGTTGAAGTCGCTCAGCAGTGTGAAATTATAGCCTTGCTCCGATTTAAACTTGGCCAGCGTGAAAACAGAGTCCACGGAAATACCTAAAACGGTTACGCTGCTGTTGTTGTAACGGGCAATATCGTCACGCACGCCACACAGTTCGTTGGTGCATACGCCGGTAAATGCCTGAGGGAAAAAGAGTAGCAGTACGTTTTCCTTTCCTTTGAAATCGCTCAGGGAAACTTTCTTTTTATCACTGTCGAATAATGTGAAATCGGGTGCCGGTTGGCCTACTTGTAGAGACATAATCAAATTTTTTTCGAAGATACTAAACAATCCAAAACAATAAGGCCCCACCAAACGGTGAGGCCTCTTGTTATCCAAACAATCCATAAAAACAAAAATCTTTATTTGTTAGTACAGGACTTTTGCGTGTGGGTGTTGGATTAAAATTTTGGGCATCTGACAGCATCGCGTGAGCTGTAGAAGTTGTTGATGTATTTTTGGTAGGTTAATGACATTTCGAATCCGCCGCGTCCGCTGCTGGCTGATTTTAGTGGCGAAATATTCGCGTCGTAGCTGGCGGAAATACTGAGGGGCCTGAATTCCAGCTTGGCTACCGGTATTACGGCATCTTTCCAGCGTACATAGCTTCCCACATGAAAGAGGTATTTCAGGTTGTCAGGATCGCCGAGTTTCCAGGTGTATAAAGTACCGGCAATGGTTTGGTTGTAGGGTCCCTGGCGGGAGTGGTCGGCTTCAATGGTGATGAAGGCGCTTTCACTCACGTTGATGCGTACCCCGGCTGATGCAACCATCTTCGGCATCATTTCCACTTCTGTATCACTGTAAAAAGTGAGCTTTTTAGGGCGGTTGAGGTGGTGATAGGCAAAACCTACAAAAAAGTTATCGTCTTCATTTTCGCTGATCTGGGTGAGGAAGCTCATACCCACACTCGCATCCCAATAGGCATACGTAGGGTTAGTGAGTGCTTCACCTGTTCCCAGGTTGGGGTTATAATTGGCACCGTCAAACTGATTGTTGGTGGTCATTTTGCTCACATCAATTCTTCTTTGTACCCATCCCCCCATAAATCCAAACGACAGGTAGGTATTGCGTACATCGCTTAATGATTTATGATAGTTCAGTGCCGGCAGGATATGCGTTGACGTAAGTGAAACGGTTCCGGCTTTATCATACAGGACTTGTCCGCCCACGGTTAAAAAGTCATCGCTGTTACCCACAGGCATTTTAAATTCCCCGTTAATGGAAACGGTTTGATACGGTGTGGTTACAGAATTCCATTGGGTGCGGTACACCGACTGTATTCTTACATCTCCGCTGAATACACCGGCCAGTGCCGGGTTTCTGAGCAAAGGTGTTTCAAACATTTGCGAGAAGTGGATATCCTGCGCTGCACCGTTAGTGTGCATACCGGCAGTGAGGCCGATACATAACAGGATTTTGGTAAATGGATTTTTCATTGGATTGCTGGTTGTTGCCGATCAGCACTTTGTTAAACGTTGATAATGCGACAGTTATTATTTGGATTGGAAAACATTTTTTAATTTACTTTTTAACGGATGAGCGTAACATTTCCTTTGAACGGTAACAGTTGATTGTTATCGCAAAGAATCTCGATTACATACACAAACACATCCGGTGTAAGCTTTTGTCCTTTGTACGTACCATCCCAACCTGCAGAAGCATCGTTTGCCATAAAATCGTTTCGTTGGTAAACAATCTCGCCCCAGCGGTTGAATATTTTCGCACTCTTGATACGGAACAAACCGGTACCTCTCGGATAGAAAATATCATTGTTGCCATCACTGTTCGGAGAGAAGGTGTTGGGGATGTACACATTGCCGCCGTTGCATATTACATATACCGTTAAATCATCGGAGGCCATACATCCACCCGGATTTTTTACCTCTACCCGGTACGTGGTGGTTTCACGCGGACGAACGGTAATGGATGGATAATCTGAACGGAAGATGCTGCCGGTAGGGCTCCATATTACTTCGGTTACATCAGAAGATATTTCCGGAATCAGATCGATAGTTTGTCCAACGTTGATGGTGCGGTCGTTTCCTGCAAATACCCTGGGTTTAGGGAATACGATCAACGGTACATAGGCTGTATCGGTGAAACAGTTTTTATCATCTCTTCCCACCACCATGTACTGTGTAGTAGCAATCGGACTGGCAATAGGGTTTGCAATATTCGGATTACTCAGTCCGGTGGCCGGATACCATGTATAGCTGTGCGCGCCACTGGCAAATATTCTTTCGGAACCGCCTTCGCAGATAGAGTCTCTGCGACTGTACTCCATGGTAAACGGATAGGCTACATCGAGCGATATCTGTGCGGAATCAACACAGCCCTCGGCTGATGTTCCTACTACGGTATAGGTTATAGGAGACGCTGGTGATACGAGTGGGTCAGGACAATCGGTACAGCTGATATCAGTGGCGGGTGTCCAAACATACGTACTGGCTCCGGTTGCGTTCAGTTGCTTTGGTGTGCCAAAACATACGGTGCTGTTGGCGCCGGCACTTACTACCGGTATAGCATATGCGCTGATGCTTGAAGTGGTGCTTCCTGTACAGCCGTGTGCATTGGTGGCCGATAAGCGAACTGTATACGTTCCAGATTGTGTATAATCCATGCCGCTCACGTTTGGAAGTGCAGAGGTAGTGCCGTTCCCAAAATTCCACAACCAGGTAATGGCGGTAGTATCAGGCAAAGCAAGGCTTGCACCAAATGTTGCCGTAAGGGGAGCACAACCATTTTCAGATTGTGTAATCACCGGACGGGGTGTTACCGCAACAAGAATCGGCAGGGTTGACTGAGCAGAGGATGAACATCCGCTTTGCGTAGTTACATTCAACTGAACAGTGAACTGACCGGGTGTGTTAAACACATGCTGCGGGTGTTCAGATGTGGAAGCTTGTCCGTCGCCAAAGTTCCAGTTATAACTTGTGATAGGTTCTGTTGCTACGGAAGTATTGTTGAACTGTACACTGCCGGAATCACACACTGCAAAAATGTTTTGAGTAAACGAGGCTTCTACACCTTTCACCCAAATGGTATCAGGGCCCGTGATGGGGATGATACATCCGCCTGCATCCCGCAGAATCATTTTAGGTACATAAAAACCCGGACGAGTATAAGTATGTGATACAACAGAATCGGTGGTAGACATAGTATTCCCATCATTAAAATCCCATACGAACGAAACCCGATCGAGGGTGGTGGCTGTAAAGGTTACGGTGAGTGGATCACAACCGGTAGTTTTATCATACACAAACGTACCCTGCGGCCCTTTCACATGAATGGGCTGTACTTTGGTGCTGGTACATCCCCCGGGACCGGTTACAGTGAGTACTGCGTTGTACACTCCCGGAATGGCATAAAAGTGTGAAGGATTCAGGGCGTTGGAGGAAGTGTTATCTCCAAAATCCCAGTTCCAGGTATTAAAATTCTGAGATTGATTGGTAAATGAAACCACCAAAGGAGGACAGGTACCGATGGTATCACTCGCCAGGAAATCAGCCTGTGGAGTAACGATGCGGATGTAGCTGGGCTTGGTGATTGAATCCCTGCAACCATAACGGTCGGTTACCACCAGTTTTACATCGAATGTTCCATCAGTTAAATAAGAGTGTATGGGGTTACGGAGCGTACTGGTGTTACCATCGCCGAAATCCCATGAAAATGTGAGGCTGGGGCCTGATGAGTTGCTGAGGAATCGCACCGTTCTTTCCGGACAGGTTAATGAATCCGGAGAATTGAACGCAGCCCGTGGCCTTGATACCGTAACTGGCGTGGTGGTAGCAGCCCTGTCTGTACATCCCTCACTATCCGTTACCGTTAGTTCAACCGAGTAGTTACCGGGGCTGTTGTATGCGTGTATAAATGGAGGCGTGTTGAGAGTTTCGATTGTTCCATCTCCATAATTCCAGGTCCAGGAAACAATGGGGTTAGTACCATCGGAGGCCGACTGATCGTTGAATACAATAGGGGCCATGGAACAGGTGCCGGGCACAGCAGGTTCAAAAGCTGCCGTTGGTCCGCTCACATGTATATAGTTTGTTCTGATGAGTGTATCCTTACAGCCATCTCCCAGGGTAATAATCAATCTAACAGTGTACACACCATTCTGATGGTATGTATGGTGCACGGTTTGTCCTGTACCCACGCCGCCATCTCCAAAATCCCACTGATACGAACTTACATACTGAGGATTGGAGGTTGAGGTGAATGGTATCGCCACTTTACGGCACACGTTGGTGTCTGGCGTTGAGAATGCAGCCTGCTCATCATACACATTGATCGTTCGGTACGCAGTATCGCTACATCCTGTGATGCTGTTATATGCTACCAGCATCACCCGATATGTGCCCGCCGATGAAAAAGTGTGTACGGGGTTCATTTGAGTAGAGGTGTTGCCGTCGGCGAAATCCCAAAGTACTGTTTCGGCTCCTATCGAGCGATTCACAAAGTTTCTGGTGAAAGGTGCAGCACAGGTGGCTGAGGTAATCATTTTTGCAATGGGTGGTTCAATGCGGATGTAGTCTTCTATCTTCAATGTATCCGAACAACCCATATTCCATACAATCAGCGTTACGTCAAAGGAGCCTGTATCCCTGTATTTATGTTCAGGATTCTGTAATACAGATGTTCCGCCATCACCGAATTCCCATAACCAGCGATCCACGTTACCGATAGTAGTATCTGTAAACAGGATGGCCTGCCAGGCACAGGTAACACGTGGTGTGGCGGTAAATCCGGTAATCGGACGATCACCGGCGCGGATACCTTGCGGAACTACTACCGTATCTCTGCAACCCTGTGCAGTGGTAATGATTAGCGTGATATCATGCATGCCCGAAGCAAATGTATGCGTAGGAGTTTCATCGGTGCTGGTAGTTCCATCACCAAAATCCCAAAGGTATGAGGCCACCGGATCGGTTGAGTTTACGTCAGCGGTGAAGGTCCATGTAAGCGGGGCGCAACCTTCCTGTGGCAAGTCGTTGATGCTCACTGAAGGCAGACTGATATTCACTAATTCCTGTTGTGTAACTCTGTCGGTACAGCCATTGGCATTGGTAGCAGTTAGTATAACCGTATAGGTACCTTCTGAGAGATACGTATGCGAAGGGTTCAAGGCAGTAGAGGTAGTGCCGTCTCCAAAATTCCAGTTGTAGGTTAATGCCTGCGTGCTGGTATTGGTGAACTGAACGGTAAGGGGTACACTACAGGATGAAACCGGAGCAGCCGTAAAGGAAGCCTGTGGTTTGGGCAGCACGGTAATATTTTGTGAAAGCGTATCACTGCAACCACCGGAACTTACAATCAGTTGCACGGTATAGGTTCCGGGGTTGGTATAGGTTTTTGAAGGGTTGTTTTGGGTAGAGGTAGTTCCATCACCAAAATCCCAGGTGGCATCAGCTCCTACGGGTGTAGTGGTATTGGTAAATGCTGCCGGTGACCCTGCGCAAATAGTGGCAGGAAAACTGAAGCCTGATTGCAGATGTCCGATAACGATGGTATTATTCATCACCAATGAATCAGCGCAACCATTGCTGTTGCGTACCACCAGTTTCACAGTATAGCTTCCATTGGTGGTGTATGTATGCGAAGGGTTTTCTGTTGTGGATGTATTGCCATCCCCAAAATCCCAGTTGTAAGTGAGTGTACCCGTTCCCGTTGAGTTGTTCTGAAAATTAATACTGGAAGGGGCAAAACAGCTGGTAGGGTCTGAATGCGTAAATCCGGCAATTACACCGGTAGATACGTTGATGTATTGTGGCCGGGTAATGGTGTTACTGCAACCGAAACTGTTGGTAACAAGTAATGAAACGTTGTAAATGCCCTGTGCAGTATAAGTATGCAACGGATTGGGCTGATTATCTGATAGTCCATCCCCGAAATCCCAGATCCAGTTTGTGATGGTGCCCGAACCGGGTTGTGTGGCATCGGTAAACTGAACGGGCAAGGGGTAACATCCCGTGGTGGTGTTGGCGGTAAAATTGATGGCCGGCAAGGCATACACGGTGATATACTGAGTACGTACCAGAGAATCCTGGCCACTGTCGTTTTGCACAAATAACCGAACAGTATATTGCCCGGGGTTAAAATATGTTACGGAAGGGTTTTGAAGAAATGAAGTGGTACCATTGCCCAGATCCCAACGCCAGAATTCCGGATTACCGGTTGATAGATCCTGAAACTGTACAATGATGGGAGCGCATCCTGATACGGTGCTGGCAGAAAAATCTGCACGTAACTGAGCATTCGAAGCAAACTTAGCGCAAACTAAAATGATTACCAGAACGCTGGTTTTTGCCAGGTTTCGAAGAGCCATGGTTTGGTTTTTATGAATGATTGGATGGCCGGGGATAAGTCGGCTCTGTAATAACACAATTCCAGGCAGAATATTGTGTGAAGGGGGAGAAAAAATTTAATCAGAATCGTACCATGTGCAATTTATGCGGCTGGGAACTGCCCCAGGGTGCAAATTCCAGCACCGGGATAGCCTTGCGGGTAAACCGCCAGGAACGGGTTAAAAAGTTGATGCCTGAACCTGCAGGATCGGGGTGAGTAAGCTGAATGGTGAGTTTGCCATAATCTTCATTACAGGCCCAGGTACCGTTGTACGTAACACCGTCTTTGGTGGCGGTTAATGGTCCGTCGTAAAAGGTATTTTTATATAATACAAAGGTATATCCGTTGTATAATGAGGTGATATCGTCTGTGCCGTTGTGGGCATAGGTAATGCGGAAGTTGCGTTCCATGATGTTATCCTCAAAGTAATCTTCCGCCCAGTTGCGCTGAATATCTTCAATGATTTTTTTACAACCCGTCATGGCAATCACACCGGCTAAGATGAATACGCTCAGGAATACCCTGGTGGTAAACGCCGGAAATTTAAAACCAAACAAAGTAAATGTTGTTTGTTTTCTATGCATGGGGTTACTTTAAAAAAGTATAGCAATGTACAAATTGTAATTGAAAATTCATACACGCTGATTTAAAAGGCAGGTTTACAAGTTTCTCTTAAATTTGAAACCTGTATACAGAAACGATATATAGTATATAATTATTATCCGGCCGGATAGCACCGAAAATCATTCTTATGTATGTAAAGGATATAGTCCACCATCTGGAGCGCTTAGCTCCACCTATGTTACAGGAATCCTATGACAATGCCGGATTGATAACCGGAAAAATGGATTGGCCATGCAGTGGTGTGCTGGTTACGCTGGATACCTTGCCGCAAACCATTGATGAAGCCGTGCAACGGGGATGCAACCTGATTGTATCTCACCACCCCATTGTGTTCAAAGGGTTGAAAAAATTGTCCGGTTCCGGGTATGTGGAAGAAACCATTATCCGCGCTATAAAACACGATGTAGCCATTTATGCTATACATACCAACCTGGACAACGTTCATCACGGGGTGAATGCCCGCATTGCCGAAAAGCTGGGGTTACAGGATACCAAGATTTTGAGTCCGAAAACCGGGCAACTCTTAAAACTGACCGTATTCGTGCCGGTTGAAAACCGTGAAGCCTTGTTGCAGGCTCTGTTTGATGCAGGAGCCGGAGTAATAGGTAATTATTCGGAGTGTTCCTTTTCCCTGGAAGGACAAGGGACCTTCAAAGCGGGTACAGATGCCAATCCGTACCTCGGGAACAGGCATGAACGATTCACCGCCCAGGAACATCGGGTGGAGGCTATGTTTCCGGTATGGAATAAAAAGCAGGTGCTGGAAGCGATGCACGCTAACCATCCGTATGAAGAGGTGGCTTATTACCTCCATGAACTGTTGAATGTTCATCAGGAAGTAGGGAGTGGCATGATTGGAACGTTGCCCGAACCGGAGGATGCGGCGGGGTTTTTACAACGGCTGAAAAAGGTTTTCGGTACTCCGGTGGTAAGGCATACCCCGATTGTGAAGCCGGAGGTGCGAAAAATTGCCATTTGCGGGGGAGCCGGACAGTTCTTACTAGGTAACGCAATTGCCTCAGGAGCAGATGCTTATGTAACGTCAGATATTAAATATCACGAGTTTTTTGACGCCGTTGGGCAATTGTTGCTGGCCGATGTAGGGCATTATGAAAGCGAACAATTTACCATTGATTTACTGGCTGAACAATTAAGCATTAAATTCCCTAACTTTGCCGTCCTTAAAACAGGCGTAAGCACAAATCCTGTCTGTTACACCACCTGATACTTGCTGCGTAAAGGTATGCGGTACAAGTGAGTGACACAACGATGTCGGGGTTTGTACCAATGCCTGCTCAATAAAAAACAAAATCTTGTTATGGCTGTAAAAGAATTTTCAATAGAAGAAAAACTGGTTTCACTGATTCGCCTCCAGAAAATCGACAGTAAGATGGACGAAATCCGCATCCTGAAGGGAGAATTACCTATGGAGGTAAAAGACCTTGAAGATGAGATTGAAGGATTGCATGCTCGTCAAACACGTATTGAAGAAGAGATTAACGGTGTGCTGGAATTTATTGAGCAGAAAAAGGAAATCATTAAGGAAGCTCAGGCGCTGATTAAAAAGTACGAAAAGCAAAGTGAGAATGTAAAGAACAACCGTGAGTTTGAGGCCATCAACAAAGAAATTGAAACACAAACACTCGAAGAAAAGTTAGCAGAGAAGAATATTAAGGATGCTACAGAAGACATGGCTGAAAAAGCCAAGCAACTGGAGCT